>OKIP01000009.1_pt1 | contig 36468 bp, 25 predicted proteins | sample 1612181 | NCBI WGS metagenome assembly OKIP01 (sample SAMN04436781, study PRJEB24849) | human gut metagenome | biome: human gut; feature: NICU; material: stool | host: Homo sapiens | place: USA: Saint Louis, MO | collected 2011-03-31
GCCCGGGCGACCGCTTTGAACTGCGCCTCTACGATATGGTGTGGGTCGCGCCCCGAAAGTACCTCCACATGCAGGCAGATCCCAGCATTATAGGCAAAAGATTCCCACACATGCCGGGTCATTGCCCCGGTAAAATGTCCGCCGATTAGGTGATATTCCTGGCCGGCGGGCTCTCCGCTGTGTACGCAATAGGGACGTCCGGCCACGTCCACCACTGCCCGGGCTAGCGCCTCGTCGAGCGGGACAGTGGCATCGGCAAAACGCCGAATCCCCGCTTTGTACCCCAGAGCTTCGCGTAGCGCCTTACCCAGGCAAATCGCGGTATCTTCTACCGTGTGATGCACATCCACCTCAATATCGCCGCGAGCAGCAATATTCATATCAACCAAGGAATGCTTCGAAAGCGCGGTTAGCATATGGTCATAGAACGGCACTCCGGTATTAATCTGACTTTTTCCGGTGCCATCTAGATTGATTTCTACCGTGATTTCTGATTCCGCGGTTTTCCGGGTGACTTTCCCACTGCGGCTCATTTGGTTACCTCCTCGAATGCTTCACGAAATGCTTGATCTTCTGCGGCCGTGCCGATACTGACCCGCAAGAATCCGGCGGGACCAACCTCGCGGATCAACACCCCGCGGTCCAATAAATCACTGAACACTTGATGTCGATCCCGGAAGGGGCCAAAAAGCACAAAGTTAGCCTGGGTTTTCGGCACCGTGTAGCCTTTACCCTCCAGCCATGATGCCAACTCATCGCGGCGCTGACGCAGCTGGGCCAACTGGCGCAACTGTTCTTCTGCATGTCCTAAAGCCGCGATTGCCGCTGCCTGGGTGAGTGCCGAAAGGTGATAGGGCAAACGCACCCGCATAATATCGGCGATCACCGCTTTTGCCGCTACCAGGTAGCCTAGGCGCAGCCCCGCCATCCCGAAGGATTTCGACATAGTACGGGATACCGCCAGGTGCGGGAATTTTTCTAAGAGGGCGAGGGAGCTGGGTTGATCGGGATCCCGGAACTCCCCGTAGGCCTCGTCCACTACCACTACCGTAGCAGTGGGTCTGCCGGCAATCACCGGCCCGGTTTCTTTAGCTTGCTGCAAAATCTGCACTAATTCGGCTTCGCCACTGGCAGTCCCGGTCGGATTATTCGGATTCGCCAGCAGCAATACGCTAGGCCGTACTGTCTGCATTCCCTGTAGCAGGGCATCCAGATCAAGATCCCAGTCGCTTTGTCGGGGAACCGTCACATATTTCGAGTGCGCATTCCGCACGTACTCGGGATACATCGAGTAAGAATATTCGGTTCCCAAAACCGTGCGTCCGGGCCCTGCATAGGCTCCCAACAGTTGTGACATCACTTCATTAGAGCCATTAGCTGCCCAGATTTGTTCGACCGGAAAATCCAGGCCAGATTCGCGCTTTACATAACCCGCTAAAGCTTCCCGCAGAGCGGTGAAATCTCGATCCGGGTAACGGTTTAAACCCGCCGCCGCCTCGCTAACCGCGCGAGTAATATCCGCAATCATCTCGGGGCTGGGAGGATAGGGATTTTCGTTTACGTTCAGGCGGGCAGCCACCTCCAATTGCGGCGCCCCATAGGGGGTGACCTGCATTAGTTCTTCCCGCAGCGGCAGCAAGGGGGGCTGTTCCATAAATAATCGATCCTTTCTGGCTCCCATTCTAAAGGCAATAGGCAGATAATGTTTTGCCCTCGCCGATTAGCAGGTTTCGGTTTTTCTGAGGACGAAACCGGCCTATAGCGGCGAGGGCAAAATAGTTAAGTTACTTAGTCGGAGGCCGAAACCATGGTTTCGGCAGTAGCCATGGCGTGACCTTTTTCGCTACCCAGGGAGCCGCCCGCCAGCTTGTTCACCACCAGGGCAATCGCGCCGTCGCCGGTTACGTTAGTGGCAGTACCAACGGAGTCAATCGCCACATAGAGTGCCACCATCAGTGAATACAGCTCGGGAGAGAAGCCCAGGAAGCCCATCAAAACTCCCTGCGCAGCCGCGATAGCGCCGCCGGGAACCCCCGGTGCCGCCACCATAGTGATCCCCAGGATGATAATGGCCATCGCCATCTTCCCGAAGGTAACGGACTGTCCGGTCATCTGCATGACCGCCAGAGCAAAGGCAGTGATTTTCACCGTGGAGCCACCCAGATGGATGGTGGCGCACAGTGGAATGGTAAAGCCCGCGATCTCTGCCGAAACCCCGTTGTTACGGGCACACTGATAGGTCACCGGAATGGTTGCCGCCGAAGAAGCAGTCCCCAGCGCGGTGAAGTAGGCTTTCGCCATCCGGCCTAGTGCAGTGAAGGGGTTAACTTTCGCAATCGCACCGGCCACGGTGTATTGCAGTAGCAATAGCACCACAGTCAGGATCACTGACACCAAAATAACTTTGATCATTACCTTGATTACCAGCGCAATCTGCCCCGAGTAGGACATATTGAGGAAGGTACCGAAAATAAATAGCGGCAGCAGCGGCACAATCGCCCGTTTAATCATCAACATGGTGATATCCCGGAACTCCGAGTAAGCGCGATGCAAAGTGGGGGTGTTCAGCGCCGCCATGCAAATGCCCAGGATGAAAGCCAAAATCAAAGCCCCAGTCACATCCAGTACCGGGGTAATGTTCAGGTTATCCCCCAGCAGGGAGGCCACCGCGTTCTTGGGCTCTTTAAGTTCGGGAGCTGATTCGGTGAGGATGCGCGGGAAAATTACCGACGCAATCCCGTAGGTGCCGAAACCGGCGAACAAAGTGGATCCGTAAGCGATCGCGACGGTAGCCAATAGCCATTTACCAGCTCCGCGTCCTAGGTCTGCTAGCGCCGGTCCTACTAGCCCCAAAATGATCAGGGGGATACAAAAACTTAAGAATTTCCCAAAAATATCGTTAAAAGTGGCGAAAGGAGAAATAAACCCTTTGGGGAGTCCGGGGATCATACCGATCAAAGCACCGGCCACGATCGCCACCAGCACCCAAAATAGCAGCTGCCTAAAGAGGCTGGGGATACCTACATTTTTATTTGCCATCGTTGTTCCTATCTGTTATTTATTCAAATCGGCAGTTCACGGCTTCTTCGTGTGCCGGAAGATCTTCGGCGTCCGCAAACGCGGTTAAGGGACGCGCCATTTTTTCTAGAGCCCCGCGCTGGTATTCAATCTGCTGCACCGGTTTTAGATACGCCATTACTGACAGCCCGCCCTCATACCGCCCGGTACCGCCGGTAGGGAGTACGTGATTAGAGCCCGCCAGGTAGTCCCCGAGGGGAACCGGCGTATAAGGACCAACAAAAATCGCGCCGGCGTTACGGATTTTATTCGCCACTTCTCCCGCTTCTACGGTATGAATCTCTAGATGTTCGGGCGCGTAGGCATTAACCGCTTCAATCGCGCTAGCCATATCGGCTACCAGCACTATTCCCGATTGGCGGCCACTGAGAGCCTGGCAAACCCGCTGCGAATGTTTAGTCGCCTGCGCGGCCGGAACAATCGCTTTTTCTACCGCACTGGCCAGTTGCGGAGAGTCGGTAAAAAGCACCGAGGCCGCATTGGGGTCGTGCTCGGCCTGCGAAATCATATCTGCCGCCACCAGGGTGGGATTAGCGCTCTTATCTGCGATAATCCCTATTTCCGTCGGTCCGGCTTCCGCATCGATTCCGCAAACTGCGCGCACTAAGCGTTTAGCAGCGGCCACATAAATGTTCCCCGGCCCGGTAATCACGTCAACTGGCTGGCACAGCGGATCGGGATCTACCCCCGCTTCCCCGCTAGCTCCATAGGCAAACATGGCGATCGCTTGCGCTCCACCTACGGCGTAAACTTCTTTCACCCCCAGCAGCTGACAGGCTGCCAAAATCGTAGGATGTACCCTGCCTCCGAAACGAGTTTGCGGCGGGGAGGCAACGGCGATCTGCCCTACTCCGGCTTCCTGTGCGGCTACTACGTTCATGATTACGGAGGACGGATATACAGCTAACCCGCCGGGAACATACAGCCCTACCCGCTCGACCGGAATCCAACGCTGCTTCACAATTCCACCGGGCATTATCTCGGTTACCCATTCAGTGGGGAGCTGTGCCCGGTGACCGGCACGATTATGCTCGATAGAGATTTCTATCGCCTCATGTACTGCCGGATCAAGCTGCTTTAATGCCTCAGAGAGTTCTTCCTCCGGTACGCGCAGATGCTCCGGCCTGACCCCATCGAACTTTTCAGAAAGCTCCCGAAGGGCGGCGGCTCCCCGCGCTTTTACTTCCTGCATCAGAGGGCGAATTTTTTCTGCCGCGTCCTCAATATTCATTTGGGCGCGCGGCAGCGCCTGGCGCAGTTCCATACCGGTAGGCATAGTAGTGCGGAAATCAGTAATTGACAGCATGGGGATATGTTATTGGTTTTGCGAAAATAGACCGCAGTCTAGTCCAGTAAATAAAATATTTTGACTTATGTAGTGAAACTACTTTTGGTGTTTCTTCTGTAAGGTTCGCATTACCCAATCCCGGAAACCGCGATAGGTCAGGTACAGCAGTACCGCACCGACCAGCCACAATACCCAGGGATACCAGGCAGGAACCGGGGCAACCAGATATAGCGAGGCCGCTACCACAATCAGGCCGGCAATAAAACCACAAACCGCCCCCAATAGGGTTCCGGCAAGGAAGGTATTCGATTTTTCCTGCGCATCTCCCTGGTACCAAGTCACCAAAATCAGGGCGATCACCATCGCGATCAGGGAACCGATCCGAAGCCACATGGACATTCCAAAACCGTTGAAAACCATTACCCCGGACAAAGACAAGCCCATTAAGGCATCCAACCACCACGGAGTTAAGGCTTGCTGATGTAACGATTTCTGAATCTCCAGCGCCGACACCCGAGAATCATATTCCGTGGCTATCTGCGTCCCCCCAGTTTCCGCGGGTGCCCCGGCCTCCTTTACCGGCTCGGGCTGCGGGTTTTCACTTCCAGAGGCCGAAACCACTGATTCTTCGGGAAGCGGACTCCTTTGAGTCTGCGGGTATTCAGCCACCTGCGGAGCCTGCTGGCTATATTGGGGAACATTTTGCGCCGGAGGGGCGGCAGGGGCAGGAAATGCCGGTTGCGGCTGAGACTGGACCGGTTGACTATCTAACTCTGCTTGCCCCGGCCTCGGGAAAGGCCAGTTTGCTCCGCTTGGCTGATCGCCTTGCGGGAATCCGTGGGGTTCGGGGTTGCTCATCTAGCTCCTCCAACGTGCGCCAATAAAGTCATACTGCTAACTGCTAACAGTTTAGTATCATTTAATGCGTGGCAGATAATAACAGCGTGTCTTTACCGGCGATTTCAGTGCGGGGAACTATCAAGCTAGGACAGTTTTTGAAGCTCGCAAACCTGGTAGAAGACGGCGCCGAAGCACGAATACTCATCCAATCCGGTGATGTGACGGTCAATGGCGAGGTAGAGACCCGCCGCGGCAGCGCCCTCGCTCCCGGAGATATCGTGCAAGTAAATCTCCCCACCGGCACCACCGGAGCCCAAGTCTCGAGTTAATCAGTGGAGCGCGGAAGGTTATTTCCGCTTTTCTAGGCAGTGCAGGCCGAGCAGGGTTTTTAGCTGGCCGGCTAAACCGGATCCGCGATTTACCCGCAAATCATCACCCAGCTGCACAATAGTAGTACCTTTGGAGCCGCGCAGATGCATCCTAACTTCGCTTTGTCCCGGACTGGAACCCAAGATTTCCCGCAATTGCTCCGCTACCTCTTCGGTAAGACGATTTGCCGCGATATAGATGTTTAGGGGGCCGTTGGAAACCTGGCTAATGTCGGGCACAGTCATTTCTTGCGCGTAGAGTGAAGCTTCTTCGTCACGAATCCGCACCCTGCCGCTAACGCTCACGATTTCATCCGCCACCAGGTCTTGCGAGTATTTCTGGTAGGTATTGGGGAAAAACAGCACATCAGTGGAACCGGAAATATCCTCGATCGTGGCGATCGCCCACAGATTCCCATCGCGCTTGGTGGTTTTACTTTGCACCGCGGTGATCAGGCCACATATTTGAATTTGTTGCCCATCTCTTACCCCGTCCTCGGAAGAAAGATCCACAATTTCAGTGTCACTATTGTGGGCAAGAATCGTCTCCATCCCCTGTAAGGGGTGGTCAGAAACATAAAGCCCCAACATGTCCCGTTCGAACTTGAGTTTTTGTTGCTTATCCCATTCCGGAAGATCTGGGATCTGCACGGTGAAGGTAACTCCTTCATCGGCATCCATCATCCCGAAGAGATCTTCTTGCCCCATGGCGGCGTTTCGCTTCACGTCAATTACGGAGTCGACGGCCTCAATATGGATGGCTTCGAGCGGACGGCGAGCGTGCCCTAAAGAATCGAAAGCGCCCGCCTTAATCAGGGACTCCACTACCCGCTTGTTACAAACCTCGATGGGGACTTTGTCCAGGAAATCGTGGAATGAAGTGTAGTCGCCTTTTTCTTTACGGGCTTTCACGATTTCAGCTACCACGTTGATACCGACGTTACGTACTGCAGACAGTCCGAAACGAATGGATTCGCCGACCGCAGTGAAATCTGAGGCGGAGGCGTTCACGTCCGGAGGCAACACCGCAATATTCATCCGGCGACATTCTCGCAGGTAAAGCCCAAGTTTATCCTTGTTGTCTTTGGTGGAAGTCAGCAGCGCCGCCATATATTCGGTGGGATAGTTGGCTTTGAGGTAGGCCGTCCAATAGGAAACTAACCCATAGGCAGCGGAGTGCGATTTATTGAACGCATAGGAGGAGAACGGCACCAGGATTTCCCAAAGTTTACTGACCGCGTCCTCGGGGTATCCGTGCTCGATCATCCCATCGTGGAAGCGCGAATATTGTTTATCCATCTCCTTTTTCTTTTTCTTGCCCATGGCGCGCCGCAAAATATCTGCCTGTCCCAGGGAATAACCCGCGACTTTTTGGGCGATCGCCATTACCTGCTCTTGGTAGACGATGAGGCCATAGGTTTCGTCCAAAATATCGGCAAGAGCCTCGGAGAGGGCGGGGTGAATGGGCTCGATTTCTTGGCGCCCATTTTTCCGCAAAGCATAGTTGGTGTGCGAGTTCGCTCCCATAGGGCCAGGCCGGTAGAGGGCGCCGACCGCGGAAATATCGGAGAACTCGGTGGGTTTCATCAGCCGCATCAGCGAGCGCATCCCCGCGGAATCCAGCTGGAAGACCCCCAGGGTTTCTGCGCGGGAAAGCAGCTCGTAAGTGGCGCGGTTATCCAGGGGGACTTGCTCTAAATCCAGGGGTTCTTTCCCGTTAGCCACGATATTGTCGAGGGCGTCCGAGATAACGGTCAGGTTGCGCAGCCCCAGGAAGTCCATTTTCAACAGTCCCAAGGTTTCACAGGTGGGATAGTCGAATTGGGTGATGATTGCCCCGTCGGCCAGGCGTTTCATCATGGGTACGATATCGGTTAAATCATGACTGGACATGATGACCGCGCAGGCGTGCACTCCCCATTGCCGGGTGATGCCCTCTAGCCCCTGCGCCATTTTGATAACTGGCTTAACCTCGCCCGCGTTATCGGAAACGTATTGGCGAAACTCGCTGGCTTCCCCGTAACGCGGATGCTTCTCATCGTAGATTCCCGAGAGCGGAATGTCTTTGCCCATAATCGCGGGCGGCATTTTCTTGGTGAGCTGATCACCCAGCGCATAGGGCTTATCCATGATCCGGCAAGAGTCTTTTAGCGCCTGCTTAGCTTTGATTTTGCCGTAGGTGACTACCTGCGCAACCCGGTCTTTCCCATATTTTTCGGTCACGTAATCGATGACTTCTCCGCGCCGGCGCTCATCGAAGTCTACGTCAATATCGGGCATGGATACCCGTTCGGGGTTAAGGAAACGTTCGAACATTAACCCATGTTCGAGGGGGTCGAGTTCGGTAATCCCCATCGCGTAGGCCACGATAGATCCGGCTCCCGATCCGCGCCCCGGCCCCACCCGGATTCCTTGCGCTTTCGCCCAGTTAATATAGTCGGCTACCACCAGGAAGTATCCGGGGAATCCCATCTGGGTGATGATCCCGCATTCGTAGTCTGCTTGTTTTTGGGATTTTTCGGGGATGCCTTGCGGATAACGCCGGTGCAAACCGCGTTGGACTTCTTTCACGAACCAGCTGGTGGTGTCTTCCCCGGCAGGCACTTCGAACTGGGGCATATAGTCGGCGCCCTCATCGGTAGTTTGAAAATGCACCTCGCACATTTCTGCGATTTTCAAAGTATTATCGCAGGCCTCGGGGAAGTCAGCGAATAGTTCCCGCATTTCTTCTGCGCTTTTCAGGTAGTACCCGGAGCCTTCGAAACGGAAGCGGTCAGCATCGTTGAGACGCGAACCCGAGTTGATACACAGCAGGGCATCTTGGGTGGGTTGATCACTTTTTAGGACGTAGTGGGAGTCGTTGGTGGCCACCAAGGGGGCGTCAATAACTTTCGCCAGTTTCAACAAATCGTTGCGCACGCGCCGCTCGATTCGCAGGCCGTGATCCATAAGTTCGATAAAGAAATTTTCTTTCCCGAAAATATCTTGTAGTTCCCCGGCGGCCTTCTTGGCTTCTTCCCATTGTCCTAAACGCAGGCGAGTTTGGATTTCTCCCGAGGGGCAACCACTGGTTCCGATTAACCCGGTGGAGTAGCGTTCCAGCAGATCTCGGTCAGCGCGCGGCCACTTTTGCATCTGCCCATCGATGGAGGCGAGCGACCCTAGGCGAAACAGGTTGTGCATTCCTTCTGTGGTGCGCGAAAGCAAAGTCATATGGGTATAGGCACCGCGGGCAGATACGTCGTCTGCCCGCTGGCTTTCTTCTCCCCAGCGTTGCCGGGTTTGGTCAAAGCGAGAAGTACCGGGGGTGATATAGGCTTCGAGGCCGATTATGGGTTTAATTCCTGCTTTGCGGGCAGCAGCATAGAACTCGTAAGCGCCAAACAGGTAGCCATGGTCGGTGATAGCTACCGCCGGTTGACCGATTTCTACCGCCCGCTCCACTAGTTTTCCGATCCGGGCGGCACCATCCAACATGGAATAGTCGGTGTGAACATGAAGATGAACAAAATCTTTCGCTGGCGCCATGCCCACCAGTTTAGCTTGGCGCCGACTTTGTTTCTTCCACGTGTGAAACTGCTCCCAATGCCGGTATTGGTTTCGCCCGGACGTGCCTGGCGGGTTAGAGTTTATTCGTTGCGTTTAGCAGCGATGCGCCACTAGCTCAACTGGCTAGAGCATCTGACTCTTAATCAGAGGGTTCGGGGTTCGAGTCCCCGGTGGCGTACCAAACTTGCCTCTTATTCGACAGCTTTCCCCTGAGCGCTACTGCTGGTTACTAGTCGATTCCCAGTTCTTTGCGCAAGCGAGCTACATGTCCTTTGGCGCGTACCCGATATTTGGCGAGCACCACTTTCCCGTCTTTGCCCACTACTACAGTCGTGCGGATAACTCCTTTTACCAGACGCCCATAGGAATTCTTTTCTCCATAGGCACCCCAGGCGCTCATTACTTCCCGTTCCGGATCAGAGGCGAGCGGAAAGTTAAGTTCTTGCTTGTCCCGGAATTTTTCTAAGGCTGGCATTTTATCGGGGCTGATTCCCACCACTGCGTATCCGGCTGACTTTAGCGAGTTCAAAGAGTCGCGGAAATCGCAGGCCTCAGTAGTGCAGCCTGGGGTGGAAGCCTTGGGATAGAAGTAAATAACTGCCCCTTTTTCGGATTCTTCCAACAGCCCTTGCAAACTAACTTCTTTGCCTTCATCAGTAGGCAAGGTGAAATCTGGAGCCTTTTGACCTGCGGTTAACTCTGACATTGAAACTCCCTCTTAAATAGTTAAACGTAGAGATACTAGCGCCGGGGCGCCGTATTGATTTTAACTCTACCATTTTATTTAAGCTGGTCAGAGCCGCTATAGCTGGTACGCGAGGCGGGACTTGAACCCGCACGTCGTAAGACACTAGAACCTAAATCTAGCGCGTCTACCAATTCCGCCACTCGCGCTGGCTTGAATATATTAACCTAAGGCAAGGCACCCTTTCCAGTCCCAGAATTGGCTACTGCCTCTTTTCCTGCTTAAACGCCTCTTCGATAGTTGCCTCACAGATTGCGCGATCCCCGGCATAGACCACTAGGGATTGCCCGGCGGCAACCGCGCGGGTGGGCTTAAGCAGCTGGGCGCGTAAGGTGCCGTCTGCCTCTAAATAAACTTTCGCCGGTACTTGTTGTCCGTGTGCCCGATACTGCAAAGTTACTTCTGCCTGCCCGAATAATGCCGGATCGTCCGGATCGGTCAGTAAAACCGTATCGGTAGCAGTGATTCCATCTACGCTCAGCAACTCGCTGGCACCGACTACCACGGTGTTGGTTTTCATATCGGTACCTAGAACGTAGCGAGGACGTCCATCGGCAGCCGGCCGACCCAGGTTTAGTCCTTTGCGTTGCCCGATAGTGAACTGATAGGCGCCGGAGTGGGTGCCGACTTCCGCGCCCTCCGTATCCACGATTTTTCCGGCCTTACTGCCCAGGTGGGAACGCAAAAATCCGCGAGTGTCTCCGTCAGCGATGAAACAAATATCGTAGGAATCTGGTTTGGCTGACATGGGCAGGCCGCGCCGTTCGGCTTCCGCGCGCACCTGGCTTTTCGATTCATACTCCCCGAGTGGGAAAACCACTTTCGCTAAGGCTTCGCGCCCCATTACCGCCAGCACGTAGGATTGGTCTTTCTCGATGCATTTGGCGCGGTGCAGTTCCACTCCGTCAGATCCGTTCAGAACCCGCGCGTAATGCCCGGTACACACCGCATCAAAGCCGAGGGCATCGGCACGGGTGGCGAGTTCGCGGAATTTGACGAACTCGTTGCAGCGCACGCAGGGGTTGGGGGTGCGGCCGCGGCGGTATTCATTTAGGAAATCTTCGACTACGGTTTCCTCAAAAGTTTCCGCCATATCCCACACGTAGAAGGGAATCCCCAACATAGAGGCGGCGAGGCGGGCATCGGAGGCGTCTTCTACGGTGCAGCAGCCTCGGGAGCCGCAACGGTTTTGGGTCTGATTTGCGCTTAGAGCCATATGTACGGCAGTTACGTCATGTCCAGCTTCGACTGCGAGGGCGGCAGCGACCGCGGAATCTACCCCTCCAGACAGGGCTGCTAATACTTTCATTTATTTCCTCTCCCGCTCTGCTAGTTTCCGGGAGGCACTGAGGGCGCCCGGTAGTGCCTGCAAAAGTCGATCTACGTCATCTTCCCGGGTGAACCAGCCGAAGGATATCCGTAAAGATCCCAGGGCGTCCTGCTCGCTATAGCCTTGCGCTAAAAGTACCGGGGAGGGACGGGCTACCCCGGTGTGGCAGGCGGATCCGGCCGAGGCGCAGATTCCCGCCTGATCCAGGGCAAACAGTAGCCCTTCTGCCTCTGCACCTTTCAGTGCAAACTGGATAATGCCGGGTACTGTGAGGGCTTCGCTGGCCAGTTTTACTCCCGGAATCGCCAGTGCGCCTTGCAGTAGTTTTTCCCGTAAGTGCTGGTGGCGGCGGGTAGTTTCTGCTAGTTCCTGCTGAGCGGCCGCAAAAGCTGCCGCGGCTCCCACGGCGGCGATCACGTCTTGGGTACCGGCTCTAAGCGCCCGTTCTTGGCCACCTCCGCGCCGGTCACTAGCGATTTTTACTTCCCGGCGCGCCAGCAGCACCCCGACGGCTGCCGGGCCGCCCACCTTGTGACAAGCTAGCGAAAGCGCATCTACTGGCAACGCCGCGAAGTTTATTTCTTGGCGTCCGGCAGCGGCAATCGCGTCAGTGTGAATAGCAAACCCGCTATCTGAGCCGTTCCCGGTACCTTTCCCGCCGGCAGCGTGACCGCCCTGCCGCGCCCGCGTATCTGCTGCTACTTTTTCGGCCAGCAAATGGCACAGCTTAGAAACCGGCTGCACCACTCCGTTTTCATTACACACGCTCATCACTGACACCGCCGCTATTTGAGTGGTGTCGAGGGCGGATACCGCTTCCAGCTCTACTACCCCGCCGCTATCTACCGGCAGTACTTGCACCTTAAAGCCGGCATCCTGCAAGTCGCGAGCATTAAGCCCAACTGCATCATGTTCTACCTGACTAACCACTATTTGGGTGCGGCTGGAATCCTGGCGGCGCGCCGCCCTCGCCAGGCCGCGCAGCGCCAGGGCACAAGAATCGGTACCGCCCCCGGTGAAAATAACTTCTGCCGGTTCGGCTCCTAGCGCCCTCGCCACCTGGGCGCGGGCGGTCTCTAATAGCGCCGCCGCTTTACGCCCGGCCGCATGCGCGGAAGAGGGATTAGCCCCAATTCCGGCAAGGCTAGCAGCCGCCTCATTCATCGCCGCTAACGCCTGCGGGCGTAGCGGCTCGGAGGCAGCGTTATCTAGGTAGGCTAGCTCCACTATGCGTCCAGCGGCTTGATTCTAGACAGGGCATCCGGAACCACGGTGAATAGATCCCCGACTACCCCGAAATCTGCCATTTCAAAGATGCGTGCCTCGGGATCATCACAGATCGCCACGATTTTCTTGGCGCCGCGAATCCCGCACACGTGGTGGTGATCCCCAGAAATCCCCATCCCGATATATAGGTTAGGGGCAATTGAGATCCCGGATTGCCCGATTTGGGCGGCGCGATCAATCCAGCCTTGTTCGCAGGCCACGCGGGTGGCTCCCACAGACCCGCCCAGTACCTCGGCCAGCTGCTCGGCGGGACCAAAATCACCGTTAACCCCGCGCCCGGCGCATACCACTACTGGCGCTTCGGTTAGTCCCGCATGCGAAGATCCGGTGTCTTCTTGAGAGACTACTTGGATCCGTTTAGTGGATTCGCGCAGCTGTACTTGCAGATCCTCGGTTTCTACCTCGGAGAATTCGGCTACCGGTACCGCGGAGAGCGCCGTAGTCCGCATAGCCACGATCGGGATGCCGCGGCGAATATAGTAGCTGGTTTCCCAGGTGCCATCGAGCACCGATTTACCGGCCACCAGTTTCCCGTCAACCACCTTTAAGCTGGTCACGTCCACGCTGGCTCCGGAACCTAAAATAACCGCGCATTGAGCGGCGCCATCGCGCCCCCAGGAAGTAGAAGGCAGCAATACGACTCCGAAGTCGCCGCTGCGCACGACCGATCCCACCAGGTCAGCTAGAACTGCCCCGACTTGCCAGGTTCCGGTTTCTTCCGGATCAAAATAACGCACTGCCGCTACCCCAACCTGGGAAAAATGGTGGGAAGAAATGGAAGAGGGCGCGAGCGCTACTACCTTGCCGCTAGTGATTTCCCGCGCCAAAGTAATCAGGCGGGCTGCCGCTACCGATAGGTGTTGGGGACGAGCCGCGTCCGGGTGGGCAAAAACTAAAACGTCTTTTTCTATTTTTTCACTCACGATTTCCTCCTACTTCTCCTGCGCAAAACCGGCTTCAACCAGGTACTTGGCTAGCGCTTCGCCCGCATTCGCCGAGTCAGTAACAATAGTTCCCTGGTTCTTTTCTTGGCTATACAGCTGGGCATCTAACACTTCGGTTCCCGAATCGGCAGCCCCTACTTCTTCCGCGCTCAGCCCGAGCTGCGTCAGCCCCCATTGCTCGATCGGTTTCTTCTTGGCCGCCAACATTTCCTTAAATCCGGGATAGTGAGGCCGGTTTGCCTCGTCATTTACCGAAAGCACCAGGGGATATTCTGCACGTAAGGTAAGCGCCGTACTCACCAGATAGCTGGTGGCCTCTACGGCCTCGGCGCTGAAACTAACCTTCGAGGCATCGGTAATCACCGGTAGCTGCAAACTGGCCGCAAGGGCTCCCGGCAGCATCGAAGTCATCCCGTCCAGGGAAGAGCTTCCGCAAATTACCAAATCAACGTCCCCGATTTTCTCGATAGCCCGCGCCAGTACCCGGGCAGTCACGGTCACATCCGAGCCGGCCAGGGCGGGGTCACACAGGTGATAAGCCTGGTCTGCCCCCATCTGGAGGGCGCGCAGCAACGCTTTTTTCGCTCCCTCCGGTCCCATAGTGATGGCAATAATTTCGGCATCCGGTACTACCGCTTTCGCGCTGAGAGCCGCCTCAATCGCGTTCTCGTCCAGGTCGTTTAGGGTATCTTCTTCCCCGCGCACCAAGTGGCCATTTTCAATGCGCCGTTCAGACTGCGGGTTGGGTACATGCTTTACAGTTACGACAATCCTCATAGTTCTACCTTGCCACAAGCTCTCCCAGTGAAAAAGTAGCCAGCACGTCGTCTTTGCTCACAGAGGAAGTTTTTCGTCAAATGTTACTGCCGTCACGTATATACTCATTACATCTGTTCAAGTGACGCCTCTGGTAATCCGCCTAGATTGCTACTTGCGGTTAGCACCCGGTTCTCCAATGAAAGGTTGCTTTTTTGGTTATTGATAATCTTTCTTTCGCCTACCGCAAGCACCCTGTTTTTTCTAACGTCACCTTCGAGGTTGAAGAGGGCGTGACGGTACTTTTAGGACCGAACGGTGCTGGAAAATCGACTCTTTTTAAATGTATTACTGGCGCACTGCGCCCAACTTCTGGAAATATCCAGATACCTGAACAATACAAAATTGGCTACGTCCCGCAATCTTCTGAAATGCCCGCGGGAGCTAAGGTAATTCAAGTATTAAGCTATGCGGCGTGGCTGTGCGGGAAAAATGGCGACTCCCAAGAGCAAAGCGTTAAGCAAGTTATCGATACCCTATCTTTAGAAAAACTACTGAAGCGTCGGGTGCGAACTCTCAGCGGCGGAGAACGGCAGCGAGTAGCTCTAGCGGTGGGAATAATCGATAATCCTCGGCTACTACTCCTTGATGAACCAACAGTAGGTTTAGATCCTTCGCACCGCTATCATTTGCGGCAAACAATCTCTGAGCTATCAAAAGACCGCTGCATACTTTTAAGTACCCACTTAATTGAGGACGTTACCCAAATTGCCCAAAGAATTGTCGTACTCAGCGGAGGGACTTCATTTTTCGCTGGTTCAGTTAGCGATTTCGTCCACCAATTTACCGGCGAAAACAGTGTCACCAGTACCGCAATCGAGCGCGCCTATGACCAGGCAGTTAATGATTCTTTGAAAGCGTCAGTTGTATGAAGCTAAAACAGAATCTAACTTGGTGGCCAATCCCAAAAACTATTCTAGTTTTAGTATTCGTGATGATGGCGACGGGAGCTTTCATTGCCTCCATCTCTGCCCTCCAGGCAGATTATTTCCTCTGGTCAAAAACTAACCGTTTTCTTCACGATGCTTTGTGGATTCCTGGTTCTCTACTAGCAGGGGCAAGCAGTGCCATAGCTATTATGATCTGGCCAAGACAAGGAATTTTTCAGGTCAATAGCGCCAGTAAAATGCGATCTAAAGCCGCCGTGCGACAACTGGGAATCATCGTTGCATTTGCTTTTACCGGGCATCTTCTTGGCTGCGCCCCACTGCTTTACTTCACTGGCCGTTACGGGAGTGGTGGAAGTCTGTCGTGGGCAAGCTTACTCGTCGCTTTTTCTGGGGTTATAACGCTAGTCGCTATCGGTTTTTTCACTGGACTGGCAATAAAAAGAATCTTTATAGCACCGCTGATATCGGTCGCTACTTTTGCTCTAATGGCAATAATTTCCGAACCGATACTGCGTCCTTTGGCTCTGCTATTTCCGGTTCATCAGGTAGCGGGCTCGGCTCGTTTTGAAACCAATCCGGCAGTAGCAGTGTTCTCGCTGATATTTGCCTGCACGCTGCTTTTAGCAGGCTACAGCGTATTAAGTTTCTCGCTTGCAGGCAAAAACCCAGGTTTATCTGCACACTGCAGAAATCTTCTACTCCCCCAAATAGTTCCCGTAGTATGTGTCCTTGCGCTGGTCGGATGCGCATTTGTATGGCGACCAGAATTGCTAACCGTTCACCGACCGGTGAAAACCAGTTGCTTTAAGATTCAAGAAATCCAGGTCTGTCTACATGAACAAAACCTGCCAGCACGCACTTCGATACAAAAAAGTATCACCCGGCTACAAAAGGTCGGAATCAGTTCTCTACTAACCACCATTAATAACGATGCCGCCGTTGAACGAGATTTACCGAGAAACGGCGAGGCTTTCATCATTGTTGATTCCGGTCCTTATGATAGTGAAAACGTTGCAAATAGCCTGGAAGAAAGCATTGCTTGGCAAGTGGTGAGCGCGGCTACCACCGACCGCTGTATCGACAAGACGAAAACTATCGAAAGTCACGACCTCAATTCAGCAATAGCCCATGAGCTGCTTCAGCGCGCCAAATACCCCAATCTAGCCGAACACATTTCTCCGGAGGTAAACTCCACATTTGCGCAAATGAGCGAGAGGGAACTTATCTCCTTCCTGCACACCCAAAATAAGCTCATCACCTCCTGCTCCCTGGAAAACAAAACGCTATGAACACCGTTAATGGATTCCTACACGTCCGCAACGCCTACGTGGGTGCGTTGTTCCTGGCTGCGTTATCCATACTTTCCCTATCTTTCCCCATGACCTACATCGGGGTTAGTGTGAAAGCCGGGTTTCCTGCCCGCGCAGTAGGTATCGCCGAGATATGCGCACTCATTGCTGCCAGTTTTCTCCCCACCTTTACCAAGCCACACTTCAATAAGGCTGAGCTTAAAGCTCCCCCAACCCGTCGGGCGATCCACAGCATTTTTACCGCTTTAGTGATTATTAGCCCTTGCCTGCCCGCTATCACCTGGTATTTACGCATCAAGTGGAGCGAACTAGGCTATCAACTGCCCGGTATAATCGGTTTTCTCGGTACCCCTATCATTTTGGGTTCCCTGTCCGTGCTCGCCCTCCTTTTAGCCGGTAGAGCAGCATCTATAGTTATACCCACGTTAGTTTTCTCTACTATCGTAGTGACGCAGCACCTGTTTCCCGCCGGTATTACCGCGCAACTATTCGCCACCGCTAAAAATTGGCATAGCAGCTGGTTACTGGTATCGGCATTATTCATAATCACCTTATTAGTCTCCTATCCCCTAGCCTCAATTCCTTACCAACAGCAGCGGTGATTAGCCCTGATTAGCCACTTTTCCAAAAGGGGAAACGTTCTAAAATAAAAAGCTCAGACAAGCTTTTTACCTGCATAAATAGGTGGACAGATAGTTAAGCTATAGGATTCAACTTGTGCATTTAGTGAACGACTCTTTTCAGCCGTCCAGCCCCTTTGCGCATGGCGGCGCCGCTGATCCGACCCGCCTGGGCGTACACCTGCAAGGCAACGGGGTGGATATCGCGGTGGTCGCCCCGAATGCTTCTGCGGTAGAAATCTGTTTTTTCACTTCCGCAGAACCTACTGCTCCCGAAACTCGTTACCGGCTTTTAGGTCCGGTAGATGGTATCTGGCATGGACATGTTTCCGGGGTACTGGCCGGCACCTACTATGGTTTTCGCACCTGGGGGCCTTGGAATCCGGAACACGGAGACGTTTTTAATCCCTACAAACTCGCCCTCGACCCCTACGCTCGCGCGATTAGCGGAAACGTGCAACTGTGTAGTCAAACTTACGCCCATAAAACTGATGACCAGCTGTACCCGCTCTATCCTTTGGAGCTCGACCCCACTAACTCGGCACCCTATACCGTCCGCGGAGTGGTCACTGGTAAAGAGTTCGATGTGGTACCTGGCTCGGCCACCCCTTGGGAAAACACAGTTATTTATGAGGCACACGTTAAGGGACTCACCAAACAGTTGCGGGGAGTACCGGAAGAATTGCGCGGAACTTATGCGGGACTAGCGCACCCGGCCACTATCGCCTACCTCAAGGATTTAGGGGTCACCGCCGTAGAACTATTGCCAGTACACGCGAAACTTTCGGAAGCGTTCCTTAACGAGCGAGGTTTAAGTAACTATTGGGGATACTCTTCCCTGTCCTATTTCGCACCCGAGCCTTCCTATGCCACCAAGAATGCCCGTGCCCTGGGGCCAATGGCAGTCCTGGATGAGTTCCGCGGCATGGTGTCAATTCTGCACCAAAATGGGATCGAACTGCTGCTAGACGTGGTTTATAACCATACTTGCGAGGGCGGAGGTGACGGACAGGCACTTTCTTGGCGCGCCCTCGATAACGCTATGTATTATCGCCTGGATTCCCAGGGTGCCAGTATCGATTATTCCGGTTGCGGTAACACCCTAGATACTGGCCATCCGCGAGTGATCCAAATGATTCTGGATTCTTTGCGCTATTGGGCTGGTGATGTAGGAGTCGACGGTTTCCGTTTTGACCTGGGAGTCACCTGCGGGCGGGGCGAGGAACATTTCACTCGGTTCCATCCTTTCTTCCAAGCCTGTCTCGATGACCCGGTTTTGCGGAATACGAAAATGATCGCCGAGCCTTGGGATATGGGGCCAGATGGGTGGCGCACGGGAGACTTCCCCCTCCCCTTCTCTACCTGGAACGATCGCTTTCGCGATACCGTCCGCGGTTTTTGGGTGGCCGATGGACGCGCCCAGTCGCGGGGCGAATCCCGGGGTGCTCCTCCCTTTGAACTGGCTTCCCGACTTTCGGGTTCCCAAGATATGTATGGAGCTGGCAATATCCCGGCAGTACGTCCTCCCCGCTGTTCAATTAACTTCGTAACCGCTCACGACGGTTTTACTTTGGGGGATTTGGTCAGCTACGACCATAAACATAACGAAGAAAACCTAGAGAATAACCGGGATGGATCCCCCAATAACCTTTCTTGGAATCATGGTAGTGAAGGGCGGGCTTTCCAGCTCGATAACGATATAGAACCGGGGGTAGATGGCGATTCCCCGTTGGCAGAACTGCTCACCGCGCGGGTGCGCTCGGCCATGAACCTGTTCACCACCATGATGATTTCCGCGGGTACCCCCATGATTTTGGCCGGTGACGAGTTTGCCCGCACCCAAGGGGGTAACAATAACGCCTATTGCCAAGACAATGAAACTACCTGGCTGAACTGGGAACTGGTGGATTGGCAAAAAGACTTTTATGTGGCGGTACGAAAGCTGATTACCCTGCGGCGTGAACACCCAGTTTTCCGGCCCGCAAACTACTTGAGCGGACAGCGACATCCGGGAGATAGCATCCCCGATCTTTCCTGGTATAACCAGGTGGGGCTGCTGATGGGTGATCGTGCCTGGCATGATCCCGCCAGCCGAGTTTTCCAGATGCTCCGTTCGGGACGCCCCTATGGGGATCAGGATTTGTTGGCGGTTTTCAATGGAACGCTCGATCCTAAGCATGTGCGCTTAGCTCCGGGACGAGGAACCGCCTATCAAGAGATTTGGGATTCTGCGGTTTCCGAACCGGAAGCGGAAGCTCCCCCGTTTAACCTCGCCGGTGACGATATTTTCCTGGAGCCCCTGTCAATCAAGCTTTTCCTAGCCGATTCCAGCGGGGATTAACCAATCCCGCCCCCGCCAAAGAGAATGAACATGGTTAAAGCAGTTGCTACAGTGCCAACAGCAGTTCGGTTACCCGTAGATTTAGTGCAGCGTTATGACAATCTGGCTAAGACTACCGGCCGCAGTCGCGCCTACTTCTTCACGAAAGCGCTTGAGGAATCGATACCGAAACTGGAATATCAGTATGGGCTCCTCAAAAAAGTTGCGGACTACCGAGCAGGACGGCTAGAAACTATCTCTCTTGACCGGTTAGAAAAGCATCTCTGCTTGTGAAAATAAGTTACTCATCTACGTGGATTAACTGGCACTTAGTAAGTAAAGTCCCTTGCCTGAATCGCTCCGCCCGGGGAAAAGCTTTTCCTCCTGCCCAAAATCTAAAAAGACCGCGTCTTTTTAGATTTGCGCCCACCTAGTCTACTCGGATAAAACTTTTCCCCACGCTACTGCTCGTGCAGTCACCCAAGTAGATTGGTGGCGGCAAGTTTATCGCTAGATGGTTAGTAACTTTGTACGATAGAGGGCGAAGACGCGATTATCGGGAGGTTAACCTTGCAAGCTGCACCAGCGCAATCACCAAGCCCCAAAAGCGCCAGTAGCACCCCAAACAAATAGGTAACCGCATGAGCCGAATAGACGATTTACTAGAGTTTTATGTGACTAACAGCGCCGTTGAGTGGAGATCCCTGGATTCAATCGCAAATAGACACAAAGGATTCTTTTACGGAGCTAGAAGCTCGTAGCAAGCAGTACGAGTACTACCGCGACTCGCTCCTCAGCTTGGAGAATCTCACCAACCGTTTAGGGAAAGAAAGCGTCAAGCTCCTGCCGCTGAACGATGTTTGCGCAAAAATTTCTTCTGGAGGTACTCCAAAACGTAATTTTCCTGGTTATTTCGGTGGAAGCATTCCCTGGATTAGGTCGACGGATTTAAATTTCAAAACAATTGGAGCAGTGGAAGGATCCTTAACTGAATCTGGGTTAGACAATTCCTCAGCAAAGCTAATTCCAGCCGGAACGGTTTTAGTAGCAATGGCCGGAGCTACTGTCGCAAAAAGCGGAATAACGACTGTTGAGGCAACTACTAATCAGAATTGTTGCGCCCTAGAAGCTGATTTGAAACAGGTTAAGCCAAAATTTTTATTTCACCTGCTCTGCGATGATTATGAGGTTTTGAAGAATAAGGCTCAGGGAACACAGCAGTTTTTGAATATGACAAGGATTAAGCAGCATGAAATCCCCGTTCCACCTTTGGCGGAGCAGGAACGCATTGTGGCGATTCTGGACAAGTTTGATGCCCTGGTGAACGATCTTTCTTCTGGTTTGCCGGCAGAGATTGCAGCTCGGCGTAAACAGTACGAGTATTACCGCGACCAGCTCCTAACCTTCACTCCCAACAATTCGCGCACGGCAAACCTGTCCAGAGCAACTGCATCATAACGAAACTAGGGGTATCATAAAGGGAAAGGGCTCCTGCCGTTGACCCTCCACTTATCAGGAGAGTGCCGATGACAGGAGCTTCGTTCACTCCAAGGATTCACGAAGACATTGACGAAACAGAGTAATGCCAGCGGCAAGAGATCAGAAGATTTTGGGCTAATGACCGAGTTGTGTGTCTTTTCCCGGGCGTGTCGGGGTGGTTTAGGTATTAACCCTTGACCCTAGTATCCGCTATTGCTGTTGACGGCAGGGCTCTGGTATATTTACCTGTGGACGCATTTCGGTGCTCCACTTCCGAAGCCCGCGATTTCGCGGGCTTTCGTGTTCGTAGCGGGAGGTGACGTGTACGTCGGGTATTTCGATGAGTTTGGGCATAACGGTGCATACGTGAGTCGATTCGACCCGTCCTATAAGACTCACCCAGTATTCGGACTCTGCGGTTTCGTGATCCCAGCCCAGAACATTCGCAAGCTATCTGGTATTTTCCGTTTCGTTAAGGAGCGTGGGCTACGTGAAGAAATTGAGGCGAAAGTAATCTCGGCAGGTAAGCGCGTGGAGCATTGGGAAAAGAAAGGCTCAGCGCTGCTCACCACGAAGAATATCGAGAAGTATCGGGAAACTCGCCGCCTCATTTTCAGGGTTTTAGAAACGCTGGAATCGTTGGATGCTCGCGTGGTGTTTTATGGGCAGGAGAAACTGCGCGGTACTCCGATTGAGGCTCCTGAGACGAATGCTGAGCGTTACGACCATGCGATGAAGCAGCTGATTCAACGAGTGAATTGGGATTTGCCTGATGCTGAGAATCTGTTGATGGTGCTCGATAAACAGGGTGAGAAGGAGCGACTGGAGATTTTCGCTGGCGCAGCAGCGTTCATGTTCAGTAGTGAAGATGCTACGAAACTTGTGGAGCCGCCGATGGAGGTGGAGAGTCATCTGTATCAAACGGTTCAATGCGCGGACTGGATATGTGCAATCCTTGGCCGTATCGCTGCATACAAGTATGATTCGAATTTTGCTGAATATAAGTGGGCACTCAAGTATTTTGGCGACCGGCTCAGCGTGATCACGAGCGAACACTCCAAAATCCGCGCCGCAAGCAGCGCCACGAAAGATCTCTACCCGAAATTCCTCGGCAACTACGCCACCTGCTACTAGGTCGCGAGCCGTGCACTCAATCCTGCTGATAAAAACTGCACTCGTATCCGGCAGCATCGATCGGTAAACAGTTAGCCCAGGCTGGTAGCTCATTCATTAGAGAGCAGATGTCTGCAGCCATGGTGCCGCTATTGTTGGGTTCCTCAATGACAACCTCGTCGTGAACATGCATCACGATCCGGTGTCCGGCTGTTTCGATACGCGTGATGGCTTCGGCTTAGAGGTCTCTGGCGGTGGCTTGAACAATGTTTTCCACGAGTTTTTCGCCGTAGGATTCGAGTTTTTGCCACTTACGTGCCAGGTAGAAGAAGAAACTTGCAGGTCGCCTATAGCGCTTTCCCGGTTAACCATTTACCGAACTGGTCAAGCTGTGCCTTTCTGGAAATATCTGGTCGCGTATTACAAAAAGAGGCTCCGCACTTGGTGCAGCGGTAACGCTGAAGTCCTTTACTGGTTGTGCCATTCCTTTTAACACCCGCCTCGCCGCAGGTAGGACACTTCACAATAAGAGCCTCACACACAAAAACCCTGACAATCTCTGCGTTAATAGACCACCAGAAAACGAAAAAGATCCCCTTCATATAACTCAAATGTCAAATAATGATTCCGGCAATCCCCAGGTCGAAGAATACTAAGAGCAATAATTACAATCCGCGCGCGTGGGAGAAAACTCCCCAATTTTCAAGGCAACAGAAAATCAACTGCACGCACAACTACCAGGTGACACACTCTGTTATTTAACTTCATTCCCGAAAACCCGGGCGCAACCAGACCTAGCAGCTTCCATGTATTAGGGAAGCGTGGGGGCGAGATTTTATCCGAGCAGGCGCGGTGGGCATAAGAATTCGGGAAACGTGGCCACGTTTTCCGATTTCTTGGGCAGGAGGAAAAATCTCGCCTCCGCGCACAACTGACACGAAAAGCTGCAGGATTGCACCCGGTTTTCCGGGAATATCCTTGGCACCGTAGACTGGGAACCATGAGCGATAGCGGCGAGAAACTAGAAAATTCCACTGATGCGGCTTCTTTGAAGCGCGCGGAGCTGAAATCTCAAGAGATTGAGGCAGCGATTGATAAGGATCCTTCCAAGTTCCGGGTACTCTCCGGGGATCGCCCGACTGGTGCCCTGCACTTGGGACATTACTTTGGGACGATTAAGAATCGGGTAGAGATCCAAAAGCGCGGGGTGGAAACTTGGATTCTGATTGCTGACTACCAGGTAATCACTGACCGCGAGGGTACTGGCCCGATCCGCGAGCGTGTCCTCAATATGCTCGCTGACTACATTGCTTGCGGTCTCGATCCGGAAAAGACCACGATTTTCACGCACTCATCGGTGCCGGCAGCTAACCAGTTAATGTTGCCATTCCTGTCGTTGGTTACGGAGGCGGAGCTGCACCGCAACCCCACGGTGAAGGCAGAGTTGGAGGCTTCGGAGCGGCCGATGTCGGGATTGTTGCTGACTTATCCGGTACATCAGGCGGCCGATATTTTGTTCTGTAAAGCGAACCTGGTGCCGGTGGGTAAAGATCAACTCCCCCACTTGGAGCAGGCGCGGGTAATTTCGGATCGTTTCGAGCGGGTTTTCCGGCGTAAGTCTTCCTTGAAGCATCGGGTGTTCCCGCGTCCGGAGGGCTTGCTTTCTGGTGATGGCGCCCTGATTTTGGGGTTGGATGGCGAAAAAATGTCGAAGTCGCGCGGTAACACGGTCGAACTGGGAATGACCAGTGACGAAACTGCGAAGTTGATTAAACGCGCCAAGACTGATGCCGAGCGCCAGATTACTTATGATCCGGAGAATCGCCCCGAGGTTTCGAACCTGTTACGGCTGGCCGGCCTGGCTAGTGGACAGGATCCGCGCGCGTTGGCCGAGAAAATCGGGAATCAGGGGGCAGGAAAGCTAAAACAGGTGCTCACCGAGGCTTTAGATGGCGCTCTGTCTCCGATTAGGGCTCGGCGCGCTGAACTATTGGCTGACCCTGGTTATTTGTGGCAGGTACTGGAGCGCGGAAATCAACGCGCCAATGAGGTAGCTAACCAGACTTTGTCAGAGGTTCGCCAGGCGATGAATATGGTTTACTAGCCTCATGCGTACTTTACGTGGCCTGATCCGGCTAGTGATTACTCTGGTGGTTATTGCCACGATTATCGTGGCGGGAACTAACATTTATGTTTGGCAACGAACTAAAGACCAGATGGTTTCTTTAACTGAGGCCAAGGATAAGAACGCCCAGGTGATCTTGGTTTTGGGGGCGGGGGTAAATCCGAATGGCTCGCCCTCGCCGATGCTTACTCACCGTCTGCAGACCGCTTTGAATCTGTACCAGGCAGGAGCGGCGAAGAAAATCTTGATTAGTGGCGATCACGGGCAGGTACATTACGACGAGATCAAGGCGATGCGGCAGTGGCTAATGAAGCATGGGGTTAGCGCCGAGGTCATCTATGCTGATCATGCCGGTTTTTCTACTTATGAATCGGCTTATCGCGCGGAAGCGATTTTTTCGGTGCAACGCGCGATTGTAGTGACTCAGCCCTACCATTTGCCCCGCGCCCTCTACGATTGTCAAAGTCGCGGTATCGAGGTCTGGGGAGTAGGTGCGGCCGGTAATGCGTATCGGGGGCAAACTGAGCGTAATCTTCGCGAATATTTGGCTCGCACCAAGGATGTTGCCTGGGCGATTACTGATCAAAAACCGACTTATCTGGGTCCTAAGATCTCTTTGGATGGACCGGCCTCGGCGACTGATGGTTAAAAAGTTTCGCTGTTCTAGATAGCTGTTTTCTGATTTCCGTTCACTTTTATCGCTAGCAGAGAGCGGAAAGGACACGGGGCGCACTACCTCTTGTTAGGCTGGAGGGGAATGAGTCCGTCTAATAAGGAGACACTATGACCGGCGATACGCCTCGTTCCCGCAAAACCCGCTCCACTACTACTTCAGCTGGTCAGAAGGCTAAAACTTCTAAGTCCGCCGCTGCTAGTTCCCAGAAAGCTCCGGTTCGCACCAAAGCGGCCTCCTCTGCTTCGAAGACGGGTGCAACCGCGAAAGCCAAGACCGCCTCAGCGAGCAAAGCTAAAACTGCCGCCAGTGCTCCTCGTAAGCGAGTCAGCCGGGCGAAAGCTGCTGCCCCCAAAGCGGCCGCCGCTAAACCTTTGAATCTTATTTCTCCCGAGGCTCGCCTGGCTCGGATCCCGGTCACCGAAGTGGAACCAGTTATTGAGGACGGCCTGTGGCCCGCCAAAGCAGTCGAGAACGAATCTTTCCCGGTGCGTGCCACCGTGTTCCGGGAAGGCCACGACGCTTTAGGGGCAGAAGTGGTGTTGGTGGATCCGCAAGGCAAAGAAAATATGCGGGCGCGGATGTACGATGTGGCTCCCGGTTTGGATCGGCTGGAAGCCTGGATAAAACCCACCGCTGTCGGGGATTGGACTTTTAGGGTCGATACTTTTTGCGACCCCTATCAGACCTGGGCAAAAGAAGCCTCCATTAAGGTGCAGGCGGATCAAGATGTGGAAATGGAGTTCGAGCTGGGTGCGCGACTTTTCGAGCGTGCCGCTAAGGGGGAAGCCGTAAATAATCCCACCCAGCAGGCACCGGACGCCAAGAGCGTCGCTCGCCTCTTGGACGCCGCCAAAGCTATGCGGGATCAGTCGCGTCCGCCACAAGAACGTCTCTCGGTGGGGCTCCATTCCTCGATTCGGGGAATCTTCCGCGCTCATCCCCTCCGGGATCTGCTGGAATCTTCCCGCACCTATCCCCTGCGGGTACACCGTGAGCGCGCTCTCTACGGTTCCTGGTACGAAATCTTCCCCCGCTCTATCGGTGCTTATAAAGACCAGGAAGGCCATTGGCATTCGGGAACCTTGCGCACTGCGGCCTCTGACCTGCCCCGCATTGCTGGAATGGGCTTTGACGTTGCCTATTTGACTCCGATTCATCCGATTGGAACTACTTTCCGGAAAGGGCGCAATAACACTTTGGAGGCCACCCCGGACGATCCGGGCTCGCCTTACGGTATTGGCAGCCCCGATGGCGGCCACGACGCTATTCACCCTGATCTGGGTAATTTCGATGATTTTGATTACTTCGTAAAGAAAGCGAAGGGGCTAGGGCTAGAGGTAGCACTGGATTTGGCACTGCAATGTTCCCCGGATCACCCCTGGGTGAAGGATCATCCGGAATGGTTTAAGCATCGCCCGGATGGGACGATTGCCTATGCGGAGAATCCTCCCAAGAAATATCAGGATATTTATCCCCTGATTTTCGATCAGGACTACCGCGGCTTGTATAACGCGGTACGCGACGTGATTCAAAAATGGATCGACCACGGAGTAACTATTTTCCGGGTAGATAATCCCCACACCAAGCCGGTACAGTTCTGGCAAGAAATTTTGGAGGAGTTCCATCAGAAACACCCCGAGGTGCTCTTCTTGGCGGAGGCCTTTACCCGCCCCGCTATGATGCGTACCTTGGCACAGGTAGGCTTCCACCAGTCCTACACCTATTTCACTTGGCGGAATACGCGCAAAGAGATTGAAGAATACTTCCAAGAGGTTTCTTGGGAATCTTGCTCCTATATGCGGCCCTCTTTCTGGCCTACTACCCACGATATTCTTACCCAAATCATGGTTGATGGCGGGAAACAAGCTTTTAAAATGCGAGCAGTTCTGGCCGCTACCGGCTCGCCTAACTGGGGGATCTATTCCGGCTATGAACTGGTAGAAAATGTGCAGCGTCCCGGTTTTGAAGAGCAAATCGATAACGAAAAGTACGAGTACAAGCCGCGTGATTATTCTGGGGATACCGCGCAAGAAATGATGGGCTTGCTGACTACTTTGAACGAGATTCGCCGCCGCCACCCAGCGTTGCAGCGTCTGCGCAACCTGAAGATTCATGAAACCACCCATCCGGGAGTAGTTTGCTTCTCCCGTCACCTGGACGCTTGGGAATCTCCCACCGGGGTAGCTGACACCGTAATCGTGGTGGTAAATCTGGATCCCCACGAAACCGCGATCGGGGCGATTCACCTAGATCTGTCGGCGCTGAAGATTAGTGGTTCTTCCTCGTCCTTCTTTAAGGTGCGAGATGAGCTAGATGGGACAGTCTATGATTGGGGGCCGGCTAACTATTTCGAGCTCAACCCCTCTGATCGCCCTGCCCATATTATGTCCGTGGAATCCGCATAAACTAAAACGCCCAGGAGGACTCTTCGTTGAGCGAGGTAAAAGCCGAGGAACACGACAACCTGGGCAAACTATTGCTGCCGCGCCGGGATTCCCAGGCGGTTCCCTCCCCGGCAGAGGATCCCAGCTGGTATCGCAGCGCCGTTTTCTACGAGGTGCTAATCCAGGCGTTTTCGGATTCTAATGGAGACGGTGTTGGGGATTTCCAGGGGCTGATTTCCCGTCTGGATTACCTGGCCTGGCTAGGAGTGGATTGCCTGTGGCTGCCGCCGTTTTATCCTTCGCCGATGCGCGATGGTGGCTACGACATTAGCGCCTACACCGATGTGAACCCGGCTTTCGGTTCGATGGAAGACTTCACCGCCTTAGTGGAGGCCGCCCACGAACGCGGCATCCGTATCTTGGTCGATATCGTAGTCAACCACACCTCTGACCAGCACCCTTGGTTCGAGGCTTCCCGCAAGGATCCCGAGGGCGAATACGGGGATTTTTACGTCTGGCGCGATAGCGACCAGGACTACCAAGATGCCCGCATTATTTTCATCGACACCGAAACCTCTAACTGGACCTATGACGAGGTACGCGGACAGTACTATTGGCACCGTTTCTTTTCGCACCAACCGGATTTGAACTTCGAGAATCCTCAGGTGCAAGCGGCAGTAATGAACGTGGTGCGCTATTGGTGCCGCACCGGGGTGGATGGTTTCCGCCTGGACGCGATTCCCTACCTATTTGAAGAAAACGGCACCAACTGCGAAAACCTCCCGAAAACTCACTGGTTTGTGAGCGAACTGCGCAAAATGGTGGACGCGGAGTTCCCGGGAACTTTAATGGTGGCCGAAGCCAATCAACCTCCTCTAGATGTGATTGACTATTTCGGTAGCGAAACCGAACCCGAATGCCATATTTGTTTCCACTTCCCCCTAATGCCTCGGCTGTTTGCGGCGCTGCGCACCGGCTCTTCGAAAGGGCTGCGGCAAATCTTGGCGGAACTACCGGAGCTACCCGCGGGTGCCCAATGGGGAACTTTCTTGCGCAACCACGATGAGCTTACCCTGGAAATGGTGACTGACCAGGAACGCGAAAACATGTATTCCTGGTATGCGCCAGAATCGCGGATGCGCGCAAATGTGGGGATTCGCCGCCGCCTCTCGCCCCTTTTAGGGGGTTCGCGCCGCAAAATAGAACTCGCCCACGCCCTCCTGCTGTCAATGCCCGGCTCTCCCTTCCTCTACTACGGTGACGAAATCGGGATGGGCGACAATATTTGGCTCCCTGACCGTTTCGGGGTGCGCACCCCCATGCAATGGGACACTTCGGCGACCGCCGGTTTTTCTTCCGCTGACCCGGAAACTTTCCTGGTTCCCCTGATTGACTCTCCCGGGTGGGATAACCGCACCATCAATGTGCAAGAATCCCTGGGGCGTCCCACTTCTTTGCTGCATTGGCTGCGTGATGCGATCCATTTGCGCCGCCGCCTCACCTGTTTCGGACAGGGCTCCTTATCGCAGGTAGGATCAGATCAAGACTCGGTATTAGCCTTTATTCGCCGCGACCAAAACTCTACGGTGCTCTGTGTCTACAACCTGGGCGAGGGCGCGGTGGCAGCGCGACTGTCCTTGCCCGGTATGGCCACCTGGGGGCTGCGCGAGGCTTTCGATGGGGGCTGGTTCCCGGCGGTGGGCACGGATGAAACCGTCACCGTAACGATGAACCGCCACGGTTTTTACTGGTTGGAACTTTTTGCTCCCGACCAAGCACAAGACCTGCAGGATAGAGAAAAAGAGCCCCCCACCACTACCACGTCTGTCCCGGTGATTGCCCATAGCGCTACCCCCACGGAAGCCCCGCAACCCGACACGGACGCCGAAACCGCCTACCCTTACCCAGCCCTAGATTTCTCGGCGCTAAAGGAGAATGAAGATGACCGCTGAGTCCCCCCATAGCCAGCCTAAATGGCCTGGCAGAGACGCCATTATCGACACCATATGGGACTATCTCCTTAAGCGGCGCTGGTTTCCCTCCCACCTGGAACGCTCCCAGGTGCGGGTTTTAGATTATCGGGAACTTGAAGATCCGAATTTCCGGCTCTTGATTTTGGAAGCGCAGGGCATCTGGTATCACCTTCCCTTGGCCTTGGTGGCCGATTGGAGTGGAGACGGAATAGCCGGACGTACTTCCTGCCCGCCGGAAAACCCCGGCTACCTAGTTGATGGCCCCTACTGTCCGGCCTACGTCCGCCATTGGATCCGCTCCACCCATCAAGCTGGTTCTTTACCGCTGTTACCAGAAGCTGATGATCTGCTATCTAACCTGCTGGATGCCGCTTTGGATAGTAAAATTTTATCCGGGGAGCAATCCAATACTTCGGTGCTATTGGGCGGAAAATATCCGACAATTATCAAGTTTTTCCGGGTGCTAGTAACCGGAGCAAACCCGGAGGTAACCGTACCTTTGGCGTTGGCGCGTACCGGTTGGCAGGGAGTGCCGCAACCCCGCGGTTACTCCCAACTCAGTCTTTGGGATCAAGATGGCCAGCCTCAACAAGTCACTACCGCAAGCGCTTCGATCCGTCTAGATGCAGCTCAAGATGGTTTCAAACTGATTTGTTCCCTCGCAGGCAGCGGCGAAGACCCCACGAAGCTAGCTCGCCAGCTAGGAGCGTTTACCGCCGATATGCACCGCCACCTCTTGGAAGCTTTTGGAGAGGGCGAGGATCCGGCCTCGGGAACTATGCTCGCTAGCCGTTTACGCAACCAATATCAGCAGGCAGAGGCGGCTTATCCGCAGCTGCGAGAGCATCCCCAAATCGGGGAAGAAGTCGCTCGCCTCGCCCAGGCGCTGACCGGCCTGGGAGGATTGCCGCCTACGCAGCGAGTACACGGAGACTATCACTTAGGACAGTGCCTCTATAGCTCCGCTAGTTGGTACGCTATCGATTTCGAGGGTGAGCCGTTACGCCCCTTAGAAGAACGCACCGCTCCTGACCAGGTAGAACGAGATATTGCGGGGATGTTACGTTCATTTGACTACGCTCGCGTAGAAGGCGGCGCCGATGGGGACTGGCTTAACCGTGCCCGCCTAGCATTCCTGGCTGGATACTTTGGGGAAGAGCAACTCCCCACCCCCGCGCTAGTGGTGTTGCGGGCTTTTGAAGTGGAAAAAGCCCTCTATGAAGTCCGCTACGAAGCGGAGCAACGTCCCGACTGGGTAAGGATTCCCCTAGAAGCACTAATGCTACTTCTGCCACAGTCGTAATAACCTGCATAAATACCCATTTTTTCCGGGCGATTTCACTGGCGTTTTTACCCTAATTTCTGCTAGGGTTGTTACAGAATTGTAATCTTTGTGACTTTGAGGAAATCAGCAGGAGTATTCATGCGCAATCCCTTAGCGAAGCGCCCCACGGCGCTCGTCCTCGCCCTCTCCCTGATTGGATACATGATCGCCCTGATCGGGCCGGCTTTAGCGGTGGGTGTCGCTAACGCTGCCAACGGCAAAGTCATCAAATCCTGGAACCATCTGGGCACTGTTCTCACCGGGGACATCGACCTCAGCGATTCCGCTCTACCTGCCGACGCCGCGGGACGCACCCTGACGGTTGGCGACAACGTGACGGTAACTGGCGCGGCCAGTAAGACTTTTAAGGGACTGTCTTTCCTGGTCAGCGAGGGACACACCCTGACGCTAAACAACCTCAACATCGACAACTCCTCCCACCCGGAACTGGCAATGGTTACCGCTGGGGACAACAATGCCAATAACCGCCTGGCTTTTAGCGGGGAAAACACTTTCACCCGCCAGGGTGCATCCTCGGAAAGCGCCACCAAAGAATACGCGGTTCCGCTACCCTTAGTGCAGGTAAAAGAAGATACCACCCTAAATATCGGCCAGACCGGCTCCGGGACATTGAACCTGAATAATCCCCGCTCTCCCCTTTCGCAAGCTGCCCTGATTGGCACCCAACACTTCTCAGCTTTCGGCACTATCAACATTGCGGGTGGCAGCTTAAAACTTAAGGGATCTTCCGAAAGTGCCGCCCTAATTGGCTCGGGTGGTGCCTTCTACGAGGTCAAACCGGAAACTAATCCTCGCTGGCTCAACAACTATGACGGAACCCCCTGGAACGCCGGGGGCACCATCAACATCACCGGCGGGAGCGTCGACCTTGCCAAAGCGGGCACCGGCGCTTACGGCGGGGCTTTCATTGGTACTGGTCGCGGCGCGGTTAAAATGCCGGATGCGGCCGGATCCGATTGGGCACAGAAAAACGCCGCGGTAAACATTAACGTTAGCGGCGGACAAATCAACGCCCACGGGAACCACACCGCCCTAGGTGCCGGCAGTTTCACTACTCCGCTAAAGGATTCCGAGGGTACCGTAAAAGCGACTTTCACTCAGCCCTACGCGCGGGTAAACATTTCCGCAGGTACGGTACAGGTTAACCCCACTGCTACGGAAACCGGAATCAGCGCCTTGAACATCGGTTGCCGCGGGGTGGGCAATTGGAAGGAAGATCTCGCTGACCTCGGCTGGCCTCTGGCGCCTGGATGTGAAGTGGCGATTAGCGGCGGAAAAGTCAATGTGGGATCCGCCGACTCCACCTTGGATCGGGTCGGGGATATCGCGGCTATTGGTTCCGGCCCGGACAGTGCCAATGTAAATGTAAAAATCTCTGGTAATGCCCAGGTGACCGCCTATTCTAATGGGCGCGGCGCCGCGATTGGCGGGGGTTTTGCCTCCGGCACTACCCAGGTAACCATCTCGGATAATGCCCAGGTTAATGCTCTGGGGGCAGTCAATGAATCTCCCGCTATTGGTGCAGGTGGGCTTCCCGGTCATGACGCTTCGTTCGCTAAGAACTCTCGCTTGGAGGAGGCCAGCGCGCGCCTTGGGAAACAAAACCAGATTCACATCTTAGGAAATGCGCAGGTTAATGCGGATACTAACCCCGATTCTTTAGGAAGCGAATCGGCTACGAACGGAGCGATCGGAGCTGCCGCTAACCGTTCCGGGCAGGTCAGCATTGCTGATAACGCTAAAGTCACCGCCAAAGTATTCGGGCTGCGCAATGGCGCCGTGATCGGCAGCGCTGGTTATATTCACGACTACGTAACCGATCCTTTTGAGATCACTATTTCCGGCTCCCCCACCGTGCAAGCTACCGTACAGCCAGTTCCGGCAGCTAACAAACAGCGTCTCGAATACGGGTTTGGGGCCGCGATTGGTTCGGGTTACCAAACTAAAGTTCCCGCTCAAATCACCCTGGCAGGCAGTCCGAATCTGGATTTGATTGGCGGACAGGCCAGCTCCGGGGTGGGGCTCGGCTTCCAAAGTACCGGTGGCGGCAGCACCGTTAACGCTAACTTGGACGCAGCTGCTAACCTCCAGGTCACCTCGCCTGAAGGTTCTCCCCGCACTGATGGCAGCGCCGAACGCACCTACCAGCTTGCCAAGGGAGAAAATATGCCCCTGGACACCACCACTGGCAAGGGGCAGGTGCTGAACCTGCGTTTTGCTGATGGTCAGGCGGACGGCGCCGGCAATCCCCAAACTTTGGGACTGACCACTGCGGTAGCTAAACTCGCCCAGAATAAGCAGTCAGTGCCTTTCTCCCTGGTTACCCCCGAGGGCGAAACTGTGCTTTCTTCTGCGCTTACCAGCACTCTTTACAACAACTTGGCGCTGTCGGTACCCCAGAAGGGGAACTATTACCTGAAATCGCGGGTAACCCCCTCCTTGTTCGCCTACCACGGCGATAAGAACGCGGCGGATGCCTTCATCTTCCCAGTTAATGGACAGATTTACACCCAAGACGGATTGCTGTGGGCGCAGGGTTACTCGTTAAAGTACCAGGTGGCTGGGGAGGGCGGCTCCCTCCCCCAGGCGTATACCACTGCGCGTTATCTACCCCCGAATACGGTAATCGGAGCGCTACCGGCGGTAACCTTGCCGTCGGTTTCGGATAAGACTTGCGCGGTGGATCATTGGGAACTCAATGATGCCCCGGTTACTGAGGATCAGTTAACGCAGACGAAGCTGAGCGCCGATACCGTGGTGAAAGCGGTGACTAAGTGCGAGGACACGGTTACTCCCCCACAGCCGCAGCCAGAAAAAGCGGCTTTCACTTGGCAGCTGCAAGATTCTCAGGGCAAAGCCTTGAGTGGCGGACAGTTCACTTTGACGGAAAAAGACGGCGCGGCAGTTAACGTTCCGGATTCTGCTTCCGGCACTTTCACCGTCGGTGACCTGGATCCGGCTAAGAGTTATGTACTAACTCAAACCGCGGCTCCCCAAGGTTACGACTTGCCGCAGCAAACCAGCCATACCGTCACTTTTAAAAAGACCTCGCAGGCATACCAGGCAAAAGTGGACGGTAAGGCAGTAAGCGGTGAAGCGTTTGTGATTACTAATGCCAAGACTCCGCTGTCTCCCCAGCCGGTAGCTTTCAACTGGAAACTGCAAGATTCCGGTAAGAACCTGCTGCCTGGTGGGAGCTTCAAACTGATTTGCGGCTCTGACGAGGTAACGGTTCCCGCTGCCGGCGTGGCCTCAGGCACCTATAGCGTTTCTTTAAATCCCACCAAGGGAACGTGTACTCTAACCCAGACCGCCGCCCCTGAAGGCTACAAGCTGGGTGACGAGACCTCCTATGAAATTAGTTTCGTAGAGAAAGATAAGACTGGCGGCATTTGGGCCGCGAAGGTTGCCGGTAAAGAAACTAGCGACGTTACCTTCACGAACGTGGCGCTACCGAAGCCTCCGCCCACTACCTCTTTCGCTTGGAAACTCACCGACACTGCCGGTAAAAGCCTCAATGGGGCGATCTTTACCCTGAGTGGCGGGAAAACTCCGCTTACGGTGACCTCGCAAGATGCGGCCGATCCGGGTACTTACAGCGCTTCGAATCTGGATCCCGCCAAGACCTATACTTTTACCGAAACTACGGCTCCCAGTGGATATGCGGCCGATAAGGCCAGCTATAAGCTCACTTTCGTTGCCAACGGTGACACCTACCAGCCACAGATAAACGGCAAACCGTTGCCGGCTGCCGGTCTGGTCATTAAGAACGTTAAGCTACCCACCAAGGCAGAGATCCGTTGGGAAGTAGTTTCTACCGCGGATTCCTCCCAGTATGTACCGGGAACTACCTTTAAGGTGACTGCCTTTAAAGCTGATGGCCAAACCTTGGATACCGCCAAGTCTTTCACTGTCTCCGATGCCACCGCTATCGCCGGGGATCGGGATCTGAATCCGAATCTGGGGCAATACCGGGTAGAAGTCCCAGACGGTTCTCTTAAATACCAGGTAGAACAGCTAACCGCTGGCGCTGATTTTGCGCCTAAGACGGGCGCTCAGGAGGTCACTTTCAAGCTGCAAAAAGATGAACGCTACAGCCAGATCGTGGTAGGTAGCGGCCTCAAGTTTGAAAACACCCCGGTGATTAAGACCGCCCAGTTTACTTGGAAACTGGTAGATAAAGATTCAAAGAAGCCTTTATCGGGCGGCAGCTTCTCCCTGAAAGATGGCAGTGAAACCGTTCCGGTCACGGAGAATAAGGCGGACGCCTCTTTCCAGGCCACTTTGAACCAGGCTAAGACCTATAAGTTGCAGCAGACCGCCGCACCGGAAGGTTACGAAAAATATAGCCGGATCTACACCATCAGTTATGAGGGTGGGAAAGCCCAGGTTTCGGTAGATGACACCGGGGTTGACCTGACTGCTGGGACGCTGGTGATTAGCAATACTAAGAAGGCTACCGAGCCGACCCCTGATCCCAGCACGGATCCCACGGATGATCCGACCACCGATCCGACTACGCCCGGAACTGATCCCACAGACGAGCCGACCACGGAGCCCACTGATAACCCTAAGCAACCAATTGGCGGGGAACTCACTTGGAAAGTGGTTGATTCTAAAGGTAAGGCAGTAGCCGGGACTTCTTTCCAGATCACTCCCCTGGGCAAAGATGGGAAGCCCAATACCGCGGACGCCGTTAAGGTCACGGATTTTGTCAGTGGCCCCACCACCTTCGCGGTACCCAAAGACCTAAACGGCGCTGTCGGTGCCTATAAGGTGCGGGTTGATGACGTAACCTTGCAGTACCAGCTAAAGCAGCTAACGACTGCCAAAGGTATGAAATTAGCAGAACCGCAAAAGCTGTCCTTTAATAAGGGAGCGGATGGTAAATGGGCGCAAACCGCCGCTGCAAGCCCGTTCATTAACCCGGCAGACAAGCCGACTACGGAGCCTACTGATAACCCGACTAGCGAGCCGACTGACCCCACCGCTGAGCCCCAGCCGGGTGACAACGGTGGAGCAAGTAATACGAAGCCGTCAGCTGGCCAAAGTGGCGGAGCTACCGAAGCACCTGCCGGTGCTTATATGACGGGTGGGGCGAGTGCCTCCAGCGCTACTGCGGGACCGGCTCCCTCCTCACTGCGCATTACCGGTGCGAACGGAGGCACCCTGGCTTTGATCTCCGCGATCCTGGCACTGGCCGGTGCCGGAGTGCTTACGGCTCGCCAGCTGCGCCAAGACCGCTAGGGCTCGCGTCCTTGGAGGGCTACCCAGGCGGAGGCTTGGGCGCCGGCTTCTGCCAGGTTAATCCCTAGTTTGCTTTGCAGTTTTTCTAGCCGCTTCGCCACCGTATTGCGGTGCAGCCCCAGGTTTTGCGCCATCTGCTGCCGATTTCCCTTGGTGGCTACATACTGTTCCAGCAGCGCCAGCAGGTCTGCATCTCCCCGTAGAGGTCGCAGGAATTGCTGAGAGAACGCCGCCGCGGTTTCCCTGCCTATCACCTGCATTAGTCCGGAACGGGCAATCTCTCCCCACCGGGCTACCTGCTGACTATTTCCGGTATGCCGCAAGGCTTGCCGCGCCCCCGCTAGGCCGGCATTAAACCGCGAGATTGGGTAGTCCTGCCCCACACCTGCTCGCAAAACTGAAAATTCTTTCCGCGAAAAGTTGGACAAAGTTAGCGGCAACGCTGCTAGCGGAATCGCCATTTCCAGGTGAGAGGCGTGCAAACGCCACAGCGGCGGAGGCATAGTTTTAGTCACTGCCCGCTCCACTCTGGCAGTCAAAGCCCGCAGGTCGCCCTCCTGCCCGACCACTACCACCGGAACATAGCGCCCGCTAAGCGCGCGGGCGTCTGGAAAAGCCATCTCGGTTAGAATCTGTGCCGCCCCCAGCTCCCCAGAAAGTAGCAGTTCAAATGCCCGCTGCAACAATCGCCCATGATAGGAGGACACAAACTGCGAGTTAGCTAAAGCGGAGGCGATTAAC
>OKIP01000012.1_pt1 | contig 31159 bp, 28 predicted proteins | sample 1612181 | NCBI WGS metagenome assembly OKIP01 (sample SAMN04436781, study PRJEB24849) | human gut metagenome | biome: human gut; feature: NICU; material: stool | host: Homo sapiens | place: USA: Saint Louis, MO | collected 2011-03-31
GGCGGGATTACCCCGCCGACCCCCAGGGGTGCTATGAAAATAGCTTAGGGTGCGACTGCCCAGCAGCCCTGCCGGTCAAGGCAGGAAGGCCAGGTGCCACCCGGAATACCTATTAAGCAGTAGCGTCCTCTCCGGATCCTTCAATATTCTCCAACGCCACCACGCGACCAGCCTCCAGACGTGCCACTGCCACCCGGAAAGGCGAGCAAGAAACGTAGTTCAAACCGGTCTTGTGGAAGAAGTGGATAGATTCCGGATCGCCACCATGCTCACCACAAATACCCAGTTTAATTCCCGGGTTAGTGGAACGACCACGTGTTACCCCTTCTTTAACCAGGCGACCCACACCGTGAGTGTCGATGGTTTCAAATGGGGAAGTGCCAAACACGCCCTCTTCAATGTACTCGGGGAAGAATACGCCCTCGCAGTCATCGCGGGAGAATCCCCAGGTAGTTTGGGTTAGATCGTTGGTGCCGAAGCTGAAGAAGTCCGCTTCTTTTGCCAAAGATTCGGCGGTAATCGCCGCGCGCGGCAACTCGATCATGCAGCCAATCGGGATTTCCAAATTGACCCGGGCGGCTCCACACACCTCACCAATAACTTTTTCGGCACGGCTGCGGATCAGACCCAACTCGGTAATCGAGCCTACCAGCGGAACCATAATCTCTGGACGGGGATCTAATCCCTTCTTCTTGAGGGCGGCCGCGGCACTTACCAGGGAGCGAATCTGCATTTCAAACAGACCGGGCATCCAAATTCCCAAACGCACCCCGCGCAAGCCCAACATCGGGTTGGCCTCATGCATCCGGCGCACTGCGGCTAGCATCCGCTGATCTTCCGGGTTAACCGTCCCCTGCGCTTTCTGCACTGCCACCTTAACTTCCAGGCTGGTCAAATCCGGCAAGAACTCGTGCAAAGGCGGATCGATCAGACGAACCGTCATCGGCTTGCCATCCATAACCCGCAGCATTTCCGAGAAGTCCTTCTCCTGCAGCTCCCCTAGCCGCTCGAGGGCATTCAGGCGATCCTTAGAACCTTCACCAGATAAAATCGCGTGTTCCACCAGCGGGCGACGATCACCCAAGAACATATGCTCCGTACGGCAGAGCCCAATACCGGTAGCTCCGAACTCCACAGCCAACTTGGCATCCTGCGGGTTATCCGCATTGGCGCGCACCTGCAATCTTGCCCGCGCATCTGCCAGCTCCATCATGCGATCAACGCAACGTACCAGATCTTTCAGATCTGCATCATCGCCACAGGCCTCCAGCCCGGCCTCTAAACCAGCTTCCAGGTAGGTGGTTACCGGAGAATCTTGAACCGGAACGTCACCCTCGAATACCTCTCCAGTAGCACCATCAATCGCGATCACATCGCCCTCATGGAAAACCTTGCCGTCCACTTTCAAAGTGCCAGCTTCCGGATCAATCTCCAAGGCCTCAGCTCCACACACACACAGGTCTTACCCATACCGCGCGCAACCACGGCCGCGTGAGAAGTTTTACCGCCACGGGCAGTCAAAACGCCCTCGGCAGCCACCATGCCTGCCAGGTCATCAGGATTCGTTTCCCGACGCACCAAAATGCAAGATTTACCGGCATCCTTAGCTGCTTCCGCCTGCTCATTATTGAAAGCAATCCCGCCGACAGCAGCCCCCGGAGAAGCCGCCATGCCGGTAGTTAACCGCACCCGGTCAGAATCCAAGTCAAACTGGGGGAACATCAATTGAGTGAGCTGTTCGCCGCTGACGCGCTCTAGCATCTGATCCTTGGTGATCAGCCGTTCCTCGTTAAGCTGGACAGCAATCCGGAAAGCTGCTGCTGCCGTACGCTTACCCACCCGGGTCTGCAGCATCCACAGCTTGCCTTTTTCAATGGTGTATTCGATATCGCACATATCCTGGTAGTGAGTTTCCAGGCGGCGCATAATCTTGATTAATTCCTTGTATACCGGCTCATTTACCGTCTTCAAATGGGACAACGGTTCCGTGTTACGGATACCCGCCACCACGTCCTCGCCCTGAGCGTTCATCAGGAAATCGCCATAAACACCAGATTTACCGGTGGAAGGATCCCGGGTGAAGGCCACACCGGTACCCGAATCGTCACCCATATTTCCGAAAACCATGGTGCAGATGTTCACCGCAGTCCCCAGCGAGTTCGGAATCCGTTCGCGGCGACGGTAAATCGCAGCCCGCTCCGTATTCCAAGAACGGAAGACTGCCTCCACTGCCATATCCATCTGGGTACGCGGATCCTGCGGGAAATCACTGCCGGTTTGTTCTTTAACAATCTGCTTGAACTGTGCCGTCAGATCCTGCAAGTTTTCGGCCGTCAGATCCACGTCAGCGCTGGCGCCAACTTTTTCTTTCATGGTATCCAGGGCATCAGCAAACAGGTCGCCATCGATACCCAAAACGGTCTTACCAAACATTTGCACCAGGCGGCGATAAGAGTCCCAAGCAAAACGCTCCGATCCCGACATTTTCGCCAGTCCGGCTACCGAACGGTCATTCAGCCCCACGTTGAGGACGGTTTCCATCATGCCCGGCATCGAGAACTTCGCACCCGAACGTACTGATACCAGCAGCGGTTCCTCTTCATCTCCCAGGGTGCGCCCTATCTGATCTTCTACCTCGCGCAACGCCTTGGTAACTTCCGGAACCAAATTTTCCGGAACCTCGTTATGTTTGAGGTATGCCCGACAAGCATCGGTAGTAATCGTAAAACCGGGGGGAACGGGCAAACCCAGATTAGTCATCTCCGCCAGGTTGGCACCCTTGCCACCCAACAGATCCTTCATATCCTTGTTGCCTTCGGCGAACGTGTAGACGTACTTTGCCATAGGTTAATGGCCTCCATGTTGAATTTCGATTGCGCTATAAAGCGATACTTCCGTTCCCAATCTTAACAGGTAGCAGCGCGACCCTAGGTCTTGGGTCCCGAAACTGAAACTCCGTCTCCGCTTTCTGCTCAAATTCCGCTCGCTGCAACCAGATTTTTCGGTAATTTTCGCGGATACTACCCTACTCATGCCTCACTAATCGCCGCTTCAACAGCGAGGCTGTAAATCTAACTGTACGCATCGCTTAAACTATTGAATGTGTCAGAGTATCCCCCTAGGAGGCAGCGCCTGCAGTCTCGAGCCAGCCGTTCACGTCGGCGCTCGGACTGGAATTTACTTATTCGCGCCTCCTCGCTTGCGATTGCACTGACTATTACCTTTATTCTGATCATTTCCGCAATGCCGCGAGCTCCGAAGCAGGTAGAGGCCGAGCAGACCGCGCCCACGTTACAGTGGACCGCGGTTCCTAGGGTTAACCCCAAACAGCAAGCTAAAGAGCCGGCCATCGCCTTAGAGGTAAAAGGAGAGTTACCGGGGGGAGAAAGTTCCCAGGACGTACCCCATTCGGCGGCCGGTACTACCTCGGTAGTACCTGGCACCTGGCAAGGTCGCGGCACCGGGAAAGTCTATTTTTATCGGGTAGAAGTGGAAAACGGGCTGCCCGTCAACGGTGAAACTGCGGCAAAAAGCATTCATGCTATCTTGAATGATCCTCGCGGATGGGGCGGAAAACAGGGCGAAATCTCTTTTACCCGCACCGATGGGCAGGCTGATTTTCGGATAGTTATTGCCAGCCCCGCCCTTACTGACCGGCTGTGTGCCCCGCTGACCACCAACGGGGTTTCTAACTGCCGCAATGGCGACAATGTGGTGCTCAATGCCCACCGTTGGATCGGAGGAGCCAAGATGTGGTTCCAAAAAGGTAAAACCATGACTGATTACCGGATCTACGAAGTTTCCCACGAAACCGGGCATTGGCTGGGACACGGGCATCTGTTCTGCCCGCAACCGGGAGGCCTGGCTCCGGTAATGCAACAACAAAGCGCAGATGGTGGGGAAAATCTGGGTTGTATTCCCAATGGATGGGCAAACCCCTAATCCCCCTGGCAACAACTTATTTTCAGGTCGTTTCCAGGACTACTTCAGGGCGGCGTGAGACAATCCCCGCATGAGTATCTTATTGACGATTGGTTTTCTTCTTTGCGGAGCAGCGTTAGTGTTCCTGGTAGCTCGCAGCGTCCGCGCTTTGAACGCCCGCGACCGTGCTCGTAAAACCCATTTCGAACAAGAAATCGGCAGCGTAGACAATCTGTTGGCCTCCTCGCTAGCTGACCGCGATAAGCTCCGGCAGATGCGGGATCAAGGACGCCTGCAACGCTGGGACGCAATCCGGGACGTAATGCGGCAAGAGGGCGTACCCGAAGAGGTAGCGACCGAGTTCATTGACCGCCTCTAGGCAATACGATCAACTAAGGTGTTCGCAAACTTTTCGAGCGCCGCTTTAACTTCGTTATCTTCTAGGAAAGCAATCGCTGCTTTCGCGTCCTCACACCAAGAGAAAGCTAGTTGCCGGGTACGTTCCAGCACTGAATGTGCCCGCAACATCTGCACTACCCGCTCCAGTGCCGCGTCCTCGCTAACCAAAGCGCCCCGGCTAAGTTCGGCCAATATCTTTTGCCCGTCCTCATCAAGCACCCCGCGCGCCGCATCTTGGCGCAGCAGCAAGATCGGCATGGTGTCTACTCCCTCGCGCAGATCCGTTCCCGGAGTTTTTCCGGAATCGGCACTGTCAGAGGACAGATCGATAACATCATCTGCCAGTTGGAAGGCAACCCCAATCTTTTCGCCGAACTGGATAACCGCATTAGTCACGGCCTCGGGAGCCCCGGAAAGCTCTGCCCCAAAGCGCGCCGACTGCGCTACCAAAGAACCAGTCTTATCTGCCAGCACCTGGATGTAGAACTCCACCGGATCTTGACCCGCTTCCGGACCGAAAGTCTCGTTCAACTGCCCGCGGCATAAACGATCAAAGGTTACCGCATGCTGCAACACCGCTTCCGGCCCTAGCGTGGCAACCATTTGCGAGGCACGAGCAAAGACTAAGTCACCTGCCAGTACCGCGCGGTTATTGCCCCACACGCGCTGAACTGCGTTCACCCCGCGCCGCGTAGGCGCCGAGTCCATTACGTCATCGTGGTACAAAGTAGCCAGATGGGTAAGCTCGACCACTACGCAGGCACGTAGAACCTCCTCGGAGGAAGGACGCTGCCCCAGATGGGAGCAAAGCAGCACCAAACCGGGACGCATCCTTTTGCCACCGGCTTTCGCCAAGTGTCCGACAATATCGTCGAGCACGCCCCGGTCATCTGATAGCACCTGGGTCAGGCGATCCTCCACCTGAACCAAGCCATCAGAAATCTGATCTTCTAGCTCGTCGATACGCTGCTGGGACAAGTTACTCACGGGATAACAATAGCGGTGTTTTGTAGAATATCGAGAACTGAACCCGGGAGAATCCCCAGCAGCACCGTCAAGAGAGCACAAATCCCAATCGCCACATAAGTGATCTCAGCATGGGGAGCAACCGTGGTATTTTCTGCCACCGGATCTAGGAACATGATTTTACCTAGACGGAAATAGTAGAAGGCAGTAATCGCAGAAGCAATCACCGCGCAAATAACCAACGCAGTTGCCCCTCCTTGTACACCAGCACTAAATGCCAGGAATTTACCCACGAATCCCGCAGTCAGTGGGATCCCGGCGAAGGACAGCAAGAAGAGCATCATGCATCCTGCTAGCACCGGATGGGTTTTCCCGAAACCAGCCCAAGCGGACATGGAATGTTGCTCCGCAGTAGCGACCCCGTCCTCGTTACTAACCCGAACCAGGTAGATGATCGCGAATGCCCCAATGGTGGCTACCCCATAGGTAAGCAGGTAGAACAGGACTGCCCCATTCGCGTTAAGCGCGCCCTTAGTGAAGGCAATCAAGATGAAACCGGCATGCGCAATAGACGAGTACGCCAGCATCCGTTTGATATTGTCTTGCACTAGACCGAAGAAGGTACCGACCGCCATGGTCAAAATCGCCACCGTCCACAAGAACGGCTTGAAGTTGGCTTCGAACTGCACCACCACGGTAGAGAAGAAGCGCAACATTGCTAGGAACGCCGCTGCTTTTACTCCCGCAGCCATAAAACCAGTTACCGGCGTAGGCGCCCCTTGATATACATCCGGGGTCCAAGCGTGGAAGGGAGCCGCGCCAATCTTGAAGAGTAAGCCCACCATCATCAGGGCGGCACCCGTCATCAGCAGCGCCGGGGAGGCTACCCGGTAGGGAATCGCTAGCGCCAGTTGATCCAGCAGCAGCGACCCGGAGTAGCCGTATAGCAAAGACATGCCCATGAGCATGAACCCGGAGGCGAAGGCTCCCAGCACGAAATACTTAAGAGCAGCTTCCTGGCTGAGGAGGCGGCGGTAGCGCGCCATGGCACTCATCGCATACAGGGGCAGCGAAATGATCTCTAGAGCCACAAACAGAGTCAGCATCGAGTTCGCCATGGGGAAGATCATCATTCCCCCCAGGGAGAATAGGCTCAGTGGCAAGACCTCACTGCGCTGATAGCCACGCCTTTCAGTCTGTTCTTCCTGGAAAGAACCGGGAATATCCGAGGGCTGTCCCGCGAAAGCAGAAACCCGGTTGCCAGTACGATCAATCATCGGCAGTAGCGCCAGCAATCCCACAATCAGCATCAACAGTTGGGAGAACATGGAGAATCCATCTACGATTAGCTCTCCGCGTACGAGCCGTTGCCCGCTTTGCAGATCGAAGGCTCCAAAAGAGGGCGCAAAGGCCAGCAGGGCAATGGCAACCACGGCGATTGACCAGGTGCATTGCACGCCCCAACGCTGTTTTGCGGGTACGAATGCCTCTAGCAGAATCCCGATGATTGCCCCAAAAAGCACCACCAATACCGGAGCCATTAGCGCCCAGTTAAAACCTAGCTCGCTAAAGTTATTAATCACGGTAGCGTTCGTTAAGCTCACTTTCCGGTCCCTTCTACTTGAAAAGCCACATCCTGGGTGACAATCACCTTTTGGGCAACCTGTGACATCGGATCAACCAAGGGTTGCGGATGCAGACCAATCACCAGCATCAGCACAATCAGCGGGGCAGCCACTCCCCAACGTTCCCGGTTATCTAAATCTTTAATCGACTTACGATGTTCCGGAGCCTTGCCGGTGAAAATCTTTTGGTAAGGCAAGAGCACATAAAGCGCGCCCGCCACTACGCCCACCAGGCAGAGCGCTGCTGCCCACTGGTAGAGCCGGAAGGTACCAATCAGTACCATCAGCTCCGGTACGAACCCAGACAGACCGGGTAATGCGATGGCTGCTAACCCGGAGATTAAGAAGGTTCCGGCAATCAGCGGAGTCACCCGTTGCATACCGCCGTAAGCCTCAATGTCTTGGCTATGTCCCCGCTCGGTGAGGAACCCACCAATCAGGAACATACCGGCGATGGACAGGCCGTGAGCCACCATATAAACCATGGCACCAGCCAGCGCCACCGTGTTGCCAACATAGATGCCCAGCACCATCAGACCAAAGTGGGCTACCGAGGTGAAGGAGATCAGGCGCATTAAATCCTTTTGCGCCAGAGCCGCCAGCGAACCCCAGATTACGGAGATCACCGCCAGGATAATGAAAGCTAAGGCGGCTCGCTGGGAGGCATTCGGGAAGATGGTCAAACACAAAGTGATCATCCCGAAAGTACCGATTTTATCCAGGATTCCTACCAGCAGAGCGGAGGTTCCCGGACGGGCATTCTCGGCAGTGTCTGCTAGCCAGGTGTGTACCGGAACCATCGGCGCCTTGACCGCAAACGCGATGAAGAAACTGATCATCAGCGCCATTTCTACCCCGGGACTAGCTTGCAGCTTTCCGGCCAAGTTCTCAATGAGGTAAAGACCAGCATGCTGCTCGTTAGAGGCAGCGGCCAGCGGAGAATAAACGTAGATTCCCACGATTCCGATTAGCATGACCAGGCCGCCTGCCAGCGAATACAGCAGGAACTTCATCGCGGCAGCTTTCCGTTTCGCCCCATTACCGTAGCGCCCAATCAGGAAGAACATGGGCACTAGCATGGCTTCAAACGCCAGGTAGAACACGAATACGTCGCGAGCCGCAAAAATCAGCATCATGAACGCCAGGGTGGCTAAGGTTAGTCCCACGTAGCCGGCATCATCGTAAGGTTTGTTCTCACCCTCGAGGTCACGTGCCGAAGCGATCAGCACGATCAAAGTGAGTAGTGCTGAAAGTACTAGCATCGCGAGTCCGAGGCCGTTTACTCCCAGCGCCCAAGAAACTCCCAGGGCGCGAATCCAACTGTGGGTTTCTGCGAACTGGTAGGCAGCCGCTTTACCGTAGTCAAAATTCAGTGCCAAGTAGATGGTGCCTAGCAAAACCAAGGCCGATACTGCCAGGCCGATCTGACGCGCGGCAATCCGAGTAGGCTTTATCAGCCACAGCGCCAAAGCCGCCAGCGCCGGTAGCACTACCAGCAGCGTTAGCATTGGGAAAGTTGAGTTCAAGACTGTAATTTCCATTTATCTTTTCCTCCTGCCCCTAAACCAATTGGCTTCCGACAACTAGGACCAGGGCTAAAAGCACACCGCCCAGAATGTAACTGGCGTATGCACGAATGTAGCCATTTTGCACATGGCTCAAGGCACGTCCCAGAGCCTGGGCGCACCAGGCGATACCGCGAACGATGCCATCGATTAGGCCACGGTCAGCGCCTCCCACCCCGAAGGTGAGTAGTTGTGCCGGTAGCATGGCGACCGACTCGTTAACGGTGTCCTGATAAAGATCCACTCGGGCTGCCTCCACCAGGGCGTTGGAGGCCGGAGCCACTTTCGGTACCGGCTTGCGCACGTACATTACGAATGCCAAGGCCAGCCCGCAAAGTACCAGGATCAAGGTGATTACCGAAATCGCAGCGTGTGACAGCACGGAAACCGTAGCGCTTTCCGTAGCAGCTGCAGTGCCGGTAACTGGCTCTAACCACTGGGTGAACTTTTCGGTGAAGCCCAAGACCATCCCCATAGCCAGGGAGAACACTGATAACACTACGATCGGTCCATTCATGAGCCAAGACGCTTCGTGCGGATGTACCTCGCTGCCGCCGTCAAACTCGGTCGTCCAGCGCTTTTCTCCATGGAAAATCATAAAGAACAGTCGCGACATATAGAACGAAGTGATTCCCGCGCCCACCATGGCCACCAATCCGAAGATCCAGGCTCCGGTGGTTCCAAATGCCGCAGTGTTAAAGGCGGCAGCGATAATCGGTTCTTTGGAGAAGAAACCCGAGAACGGGGGAATCCCCAAGATCGCCAACCAGGCGATACCGAAACAGATCCAAGAAACCTTCATCACCGTTCGCAAAGCACCGAAGCGGCGCATATCTACCTGCTCGTTCATCGCGTGCATGACCGAGCCGGCTCCCAGGAACAACTGGGCTTTGAAGAATCCGTGTACGAACAGGTGGAAGATAGCCAAGGTCCAGCCGATGGGCCCCAAACCGGCACCCAACATCATGTACCCGATCTGGGACATGGTGGAGGCGGCCAGTACCTTCTTCATATCGTCCTTGGCGCAGCCCACGATCGCTCCGAACAGCAAGGTAATCGCTCCGACGATTGCCACACAGAGCTGGGCAGTCGGGGAGGCCACGAAGATATCGCCGGAACGCACAATCAAGTACACACCGGCGGTAACCATCGTGGCCGCGTGGATAAGGGCTGACACCGGGGTGGGGCCAGCCATAGCGTCACCCAGCCAGGCTTGTAGCGGGAACTGCGCAGATTTACCACAAGCAGCCAGTAGCAAGAACAGGCCGATGGCGGTTGCCCAGCCGCCGGTCATATCTCCAGAGCGCGAGGCTCCCAGCACATTGACGAACTTCATGGAGTTGAATTCCGCGTACATGGACATCATGGCCAGCAGCAGACCCAGATCACCGACACGGTTCATCACGAAGGCTTTCTTGGCGGCTACCGCATTGGGCAGTTCGTGATTCCAGAAGCCAATCAAGAGGTAGGATGCCAGGCCGACGCCCTCCCAACCAAAGAACAAAGCCACATAGGAATCCGAGAGCACCAGGGTGAGCATCGAGGCCACGAAGAAGTTCAGGTAAGCGAAGAAACGCCGCCGGTCCGGGTCGTGTTCCATATAGGCCACGGAGTAGACGTGGATCAAGGAACCCACAAACGTAACCAGCAGTACGAAAGTCATCGAGAGCGGATCCAGGAGCAGATTCCAGGAAAGCTCAACCGCTTCATTTCCGCTACCGGCCTTAAACCAGGTAAACACCGGAGCTAAGATAGATCTTTCTGCTGGTGCCTGCCCGATCATTTGGCAGAAAATAATAAATCCCAGCAGGAAGGAACTCCAGGAGGCAGCAACTGCCAACCAGTGTCCCCATTTATCGGTCGCCCGGCCACATACCAACAGAAAACCGGAAGTTAACAAGGGAATCGCCACCATCAGCCAGGCGTATTCCGCTAGTCCCGTAGCCGACACATTTGCCATTTGCTCTGCCGCGGTATTTAGCAACAACGAGTTCATTAGTTTCTATACCCCCTAGCGTCCCATCAAACGCACTTCATCGACCGAGGTCGAACGACGCGTCCTGAAGATCGAGACGATGATCGCCAGGCCAACCACCACTTCCGCAGCGGCTACCACCATGACGAAGAAGGCCATCACTTGCCCTTCAATGTTCTGATGCATATTCGAGAAAGTCACCAGCATCAAGTTACAGGAGTTCAGCATCAGTTCCACTCCCATCAGCGCGATTACCGCCGAGTGACGGGTCAATACAATTACTGCGCCGATGAAGAAGAGAATGACTGCCAATACTAGATATGAAGTCAAAGACATTATTCACTGACCTCCGTTTCTGAGGCATCAAGGTTGGATGCTGGCGAGGGATCGCTGGGAGGCGCTCCCTCAATCTTGGGGGTGATCACCCGGGTCTTAGGGGCGTTCAAACCGCTAGGCGCATCGGAGCCTGCCATTCCCCAGGCTCCAGATTTAGTGACCGCTTGCGAAGCCTCTGTAGAGTGAACTCCTTGCGCGGGCCTATCCCCGAGGTCGGCGCGAATCTTCTCCACCAAGTGCGGTGCCGCTTCACCTAGCGAACGGTCAGCGTTGCGGGCACGTAGCGCCGGGGAAACCGAGTTGACGATCGGACGTTGATCCTCTCCCGAAATATTGGGGGTGTCGGTCGCGTTAGTAGTTTGATAAACACCTGCGATCGGCTGTTGACCGGGATGAATACCCCGTTTGGCATAATCTTCCATCCGCGCTTGCGCCGTCTCGGGCTGCTTAAACAGCTTATGCAGCCGATCACCGTGAGTTAGCGAAACCGCCGCGACTACCGCAATAATCAGCAGACAGCCGATAACTTCCATAGTGTAAATATGCTCGGTGAACAGGCTCATCGCGATCTTCACCGGGTTGGAATCGGTAGAACCCTCGGCTGAGGCAGTAGGCATATCCGGAACCTGACCAAACTTCGGTAGGTACGCCTTTACCAGCACAACTGCCACGAAAATCGCTCCGAATACGCCCGCACAAATTGCTCCCCAGCGGAGGAAACGGCGGGTGCGGAGGTAGTTATCCGAGGCGGCGACCCCCACCATCATAATGATGAAAAGGATCAAGGTCATGACCGCGCCGGTATAGACCACTACCTGCACTACTCCGATAAAGTAGGCTCCTTGCGAAACATACATCATTGCTAGGCAGAGCATTACCCCTACCATGCAGATCGCAGAGTGTACTGCGGTCCGGCAAAACAGTACGCCGAGCGCTAGCGCCACCATGATTACTGCCGTTACCCAGAAGAATACGGTTTGTCCCGTACTAAAATCTGTAGCTGCGGCTTGGGCTAGCAATGTCATTGCTGAACCTCCTTAACCCCCGACTGTTTCAAAGTCGGATCTTCTGGACGGTGCTGGGCGACCCAATCACGTTGCGCCTGGGTCACACCGGTCACCTTTCCTCGGTAATAATCACCATCGGTGGTTCCTTCCACCATGGGGTGCGGAGCCGAAAGCATCCCGTCCTCGAGAGGAGCGAGAATCTGATCTTTTTCGTAGATCATGGTTTCGCGATGGTAATCCGCCATCTCAAACTCATTACTCATGGTAAGAGCTCTGGTGGGACAGGCTTCAATACACATTCCGCAGAAAATACAACGCAGATAATTGATTTGGTAAACCCTGCCGTAGCGCTCCCCGGGCGAATACTGTGCCTCGGGAGTATTGGCGGCGGCCTCTACATAGATAGCATCCGCGGGGCAGGCCCAGGCACACAGCTCACATCCGATACATTTTTCCAAACCATCGGGATAGTGGTTCAGCTGGTGGCGTCCGTGAAAACGCGGCTGCACATGCGGAACCTCATAGGGGTATTGCTCAGTTACCGTGGGACGGAAGAAGGAGCGAAAGGTTACCCCGAATCCGGCTACGGGAGCGAAAAACTCGCCTAACGCGCCCTTTTCATCGGGCTCAAAGCTCATGTCTTCCCTGGTGGGATTACGTTTACTCATTTGATTCCCCTTCTTTGGCTACCAGGTGATCTTCCCCGGCACTCGCCCGCACCAAGGAGCGCGGACTGGGAGGTAGTACTTGCCCCGGCATGGGTGGCACCGGGTATCCGCCTTTGAAAGCGTCAAAAGGCTCGCTGGCAGCGGCATCCTTTTGTGCTTGCTTTTCCAGGGCTTTGCGATCCGCCTTGCCCCCGGTTATCCAAATAATGATGAGGACAACTACGAAGACTGCCGCAATCGCCATCATTCTTTGCGAAATGCTGCCGATGCCGTAGACGCTAACTACCCGCATCACGACTACCACTACCATCCAGGCAATCGATACCGGCAGCAAGATCTTCCAACCGAGCATCATGAGCTGGTCATAGCGAACCCGCAGCAGGGTGCCGCGTACCCAAATCATGAACCACATGACCGCCCAGACTTTGATTCCGAACCACAGGAACGGCCACAGCCCACTATTGAGCGCGCCTCCCAGAATGGCGTCACCGCCGGGGAAACGCCAACCACCCAGGAACAGGGTTACGCAGATACCGGATACGTTAAACATGTTGATGTATTCCGCCAGGTAGAACCAAGCAAACTTCATCGAAGAATACTCGGTCATATGTCCGGCAACGATCTCGCCCTCACATTCGGGCAGATCGAACGGCAAACGGTTAACTTCTCCCATCATCGAAATCACGTAGATTACGAAAGCCGGGAAGAGGGCGATGCACCACCACAGAGGGGTCTGCGCGGCCACAATCTCCGAGGTCTTCATGGAACCGGAGACTACGAACACCGATACCAGGGACATTCCCATTGCCAGTTCGTAGCTGATTACCTGCGCGGCGGAGCGAGTCGCGCCATAAAGCGGCAGGTGTCCATTGGACGCCCAGCCGCCGAGGATAATGCCGTAAACTCCTAATCCCGCAACGGCGAGCATATACAGCACCGCCACATTAGAGTCGGTCAGCTGCATCGGGGTCGAAAAACTCCCAAAATGCAAATCGGGACCGAAAGGAATAACTGCATAGATGCAGAAGGCACAAGCGGCGGTGATGACCGGGGCCAGCAGATAGAGCACCTTGTCTACATTCCGTTTGAAGATGTCTTCTTTAGTTAGTAGCTTGATGGCGTCAGCAAGTGCCTGGAAAAGACCTAACGGGCCGTGCACATTCGGCCCCGGTCGGGTCTGAATACGCCCCAGGCCGCGCCTTTCCACCCACAGGGCCATAATCACACTGATAATCAGCCACGCCACGATGAATACTGCCTTAATTAGGGTTATCCACCAGGTGTCGTTACTGAAATCAGCGGCACCAGTACTACTTGCGCTTAGCAGGATTGCGGTATTCACTGCTGCACCTCCGCATTGGGCTCTAACTGGACTAAGGCGCCACTGGTGACGCCCAAAGATTCATGCACATGAGAGCGGGCTGAGCACTCAGGTACCCACACCACACGCTGTGGCATTTTGGTTAGTACCACGGGCAACTGGATTTGTCCGCTGTCTGTTTTCAACTTGATAGCGCTACCGGCGCTGATACCAAACTCTTGCGCAGTTTCCGGGCTGATGCGCGCAAAAGATGCGCGCCCGGCCGCTTGCATATCGGTGGCTCCTACCTGCAAAAGACCTTCATCGATCTGAGTCTTATGGCAGGTGAGCACCACTTGCTTACTGGGGGGAGTTACCAACTCGGCAGGAGTGGCACCTTCAAACGCCACCCGCTGGCCGTCCCAGTCCAAGAGCTCATTAGCTTCCGCGTAAAGAGACTTGAGGGAATCAATCCCCAATTCCACTCCCATAACTTGGGCTAGTTTGCCCAGCACTTCCCAGTCCGGCATATCTTGGGAAACCAAGGCTTGCCCGAAGGGACGCAAGCGCCCTTCCCAGTTAATAAAGGTGCCGGGTTTCTCCGAAACCGGTGCTACCGGGAAGACTACGTCAGCTGCCTGGGCGGCCGGCGTCAGATTAACTTCCAGGGAGACTACGAAGGAGGCCGCAGCTAAGGCTTTTTGCGCTAACTCTTGATCTGGTAGGTCGCGCAAGTCTAGACCGCCGAGCACCAGGGCAGACAGTTCCCCAGAGCAGGCGCCCTCTAGAATCTTCTGCGTGTCACGTCCAGGCGTATCTGGCAGTTGCGCATTCCAAGCGGCCGCTAGGTCACTGCGGGCTTCCGCGTCCCGCGCATCGCGTCCGAAGGGCAATAGGCCAGGCAACGCGCCGGCTTCCACTCCCCCGCGTTCACCGCTACGGCGCGGAATCCAAGCTAGCCGGGCTCCACTGCGAGCTGCCAAATCATTAACTGCGCTGAGTAGTCCGGGAACGGTACCGGCACGTTCACCAACTACGATTACTGCGCCTTCGCCTTGCAGGCCGGCAAAAACGGTCCCGAAGTCTCCTTCGGACTCCGCTTTTACATTGGCTACTACTTCCGGCTCGGTTCCCGGAGCTGCAAACAGAACTGTGGCGGCAGTTTTCACCGAAGAGGGAGAGGCGAAGGGAGCCACCGTGGCCACCTTTACGTTTCCAGAACGTACCCCTTTACGTAGCCGCAAGAATACGGCACCGCATTCGTCCTCGGGCTCGAAACCAACCAATAACACTTGACCAGCTTTTTCCAGGTCAGAGTAGGTTACCGGCATACCCGCACCCGCAAAATAGGCGCCTAAGAAAGTTTCTTCTTCCCGCCCAGCCGCGCGGGTACGCTGATCAATATCATTAGTTCCGCAGACAACGCGAGCAAACTTAGACCAGGTGTAGGCGTCCTCGAAAGTTAGCCTGCCACCAGGAAGGAAACCAACTTTTCCTTTCCCGGCGGCTGCCAGTCCCTTCGCGGCGCGGTCAAAGGCATCCGACCAGGAGGTAGGTACCAGTTTGCCGTCCTCGCGCACCAGCGGAGTCTTAATCCGGGAAGGCTGGAACTGCCACTGGTAACCGAAACGATCCTTATCGGTGATCCACTCTTCGTTTACCTCCAGATCTTGTTGCGCCATCCGCCGGGTAACTACCCCGCGACGAATATCGGTACGCAAAGCAGAACCAGAAGCATCCTGTTCGGTAACTCCCCGAGTTGAAACCAAATCGAAGGGGCGTGCCCTAAAGCGGTAACGCTTCGAGGTCAGTGCCCCTACCGGGCAAATCTGAATAATATTGCCCGAGAAGTAAGAGCTGAAGAGGCGACCGGACTGGTCTTTCTCATCCACTCCGGCGCCGATGGCCGCGGGAGAAGAAAGCGGAGCGGGTTTGCCGTGCGAATCCGAAAGCGCCGCGGCCTCGGGATTGAGGCGAAGGCTCGGCTGAGAGCCGTCAGAATCGGAAATCCCCAAGATTTCCTGGTCGAAAGCGCCTACGTTTTCGCCCATGAAATCGTGGTCGTCACGCGGAGAGGAACCGCCGCCGCGTCCTTGCAAGGCGATGAAAGAGTCACCCGCAATCTGGTTAGCGAATCGCACACACCGTTGACACAGTACGCAGCGTTCCCGGTCAATCAAAATCTGGCTGGTTAGCTCTACCGGCTTGGGCCATAGCCGCTTTTCATCACTAAAGCGGGTATGCAAGGTGCCATGCGACATGGCTTGATTCTGCAGCGGGCATTCCCCGCCCTTATCGCAAATCGGGCAATCCAAGGGGTGATTAATCAACAGGAATTCGGTAATCCCGTGTTGAGCTTTCTCTGCTACTTCGGAAGTCGCAGCAGTTTTTATTTCCATCCCGGCCATCGCGGTCATAGTGCAGGCCGGCTGGGGCTTGGGCATCGGGCGCACCACGCCATCACGCCCCGGCATCGCTACCTCTACCAGGCACTGCCGGCAGGCGCCCGCCGGATCCAGCAGCGGGTGATCGCAAAAGCGCGGAATATGAATTCCTAGTTTCTCAGCTGCCCGGATTAGCAGCGTACCTTTAGCGACCTCAATGTCTTGGCCGTCAATATTGATTTGGACTTGCTCACTCACAGGGCGCCTCCTTTATTAAAAACCTCCGAGGCGGCGGGCGGGAAGGCCTCCCACCAGGGAGTGGTATATCCGGCCTCGAACTCTTCGCGGAACTTGTCGATTCCGCTGCGCACCGGGGTCGCCGCCGCATCACCGAGGGCGCAGAAGCTGCGTCCGGCGATATTGTCGGCAATATCGTAAAGCAGGTCTACATCGCCCTCTTGACCTTTACCGGCCTCTAAGCGGTGCAATATTTGCTTCATCCAATAGGTACCCTCGCGACAGGGGGTGCATTTACCGCAAGATTCATGCTGGTAGAAGTCAGTCCAACGGCTAATCACGCGCACCACGGAAGTGGTGTCATCAAATACCTGCAGGGCACGGGTCGCCAACATAGAACCGGCGGATGCTACGTCCTCATAAGTTAAGGGGACATCCAGGTCAGCTTCGGTAAATAGCGGAGTCGAAGAGCCACCCGGAGTGTAGAACTTCAGGGTGTGACCGCCTCGAATCCCGCCGGAGTACTCCAGCAGTTCCCGCATAGTAATCCCGAACGGCGCCTCATATAGACCCGGGTGTTTAACGTGACCAGACAGGTTAAACATGCCGTACCCTAGGGATTTATCTTGCCCCATCGAGGCGTACCATTCCACCGAATTACGGAACACCGTGGATACTTGGGCAATGGTTTCGGCGTTGTTAATTACCGTCGGCCGCGCATAGAGCCCCTTGACTGCCGGGAAGGGCGGTTTTAGACGGGGGTGACCCCGCTTGCCTTCCAAAGAATCCAGCAGCGCGGTTTCTTCCCCGCAGATATAGGCACCGGCTCCGGCGTGGGCAATCAACTTCAGATCTCCCAACAGCCCGGCATCTTCGGCCTCTTTAATGGCTACTAACAGGCGGTTATAGGCGTGAACAACTTCGCCGCGGATATAGATAAAAGCATGATCGCAACCGATAGCCAAACAGGTGATCGCCACCCCCTCAATTACCGCATGTGGGTTAGCCAGAATCATCGGGATATCTTTGCAGGTACCCGGCTCGGATTCGTCACAGTTTACGGTCAGGTAACGCGGACCGCCGTCATCGGGCGGCAGGAACGACCATTTCAGACCGGTACCGAAACCGGCACCGCCGCGCCCGCGCACGCCCGCTTGCTTAACCGCATCTAGAATCTGCGGCGGCTCCATTTGCTTGGCTTTTTCTAGGCCGGCGTAACCACCAGTTTTCTGGTAGGCCTTAAGCGTCCAGCTCTCTGGTTCCCGATACTGTTTAGTGATAATCGGGGTCAGCGGAATCCGGCGGATCTCAGACTTTCCGTTTTCGCTCACTTGTCCGCCTCCTTGTGTTCAGCAGAGGAATGCTCCTTGCCGACCGGATCTTTTCCGGCCTGATTAGCAGCACCGCCCGAAGCTGTTTCCCCAGCCTGAGCAGCTTCAGATTTTTCGAACTGCTCGGGATCGGGAGCTTCCATGCCTTTTTCTTCAGCTACTTGTAGTCCCCACAGACTGGCGGGACCGGCAGCTACGCCCTGGTTGGCAGTCTCGGGATTGGGGAATCCGGCCAAAATCCGGCTGGCCTCTTTAAAAGTAGGAGCCGCCTCGGATCCCCGCGTAGGATGTACCGGTTTTCCGGCTTTAATATCGCGCACCAGCTGTACGGCAGATTCGGGAGTTTGATTATCGAAGAACTCCCAGTTAACCATGACTACCGGCGCATAGTCGCAGCCAGCGTTACATTCTAACGCTTCCAGCGTGATCTTGCCGTCAGCGGTGGTCTCATCATTTCCGACTTCTAGTTCTTTTTCTAGAGTTTCCATGATGTTATCCCCGCCGAGGACGGCGCAGAGAGCGTTAGTACATACCCCCACGGTATATTCGCCGTTAGGGTGGCGTTTGAACTGAGTGTAGAAGGTGGCCACCGCGCTAACTTCCGCGCGTTGACAGTTAAGAATATCGGCGATTAGTCCAATCCCGTTGGCAGTCACATATCCGTCGATGCTCTGCACCAGGTGCAGCAGCGGGATCATCGCGCTGCGTTCGTGACCCTCAGGGTAGCGAGCAATGATTTCCGCTGCTTCAGCACGGAACTTTTGCTCGACCTCGAAATCGTAAAAACTCATTAGCGATCGACACCTCCCAAGACGGGATCCACACTGGCCAGCGCCACGATCAGATCAGAGATCGTACCGCCCTGAGCCATTAGGGACAAGGACTGCAGGTTAGCAAAGCTGGGGTCACGGAAGTGTGCCCGGTAGGGACGCGTGCCCCCGTCGGATACCACGTGTACTCCCATCACGCCTTTAGCGTGTTCCACCAGCTGGGTGGCCTGGCCAACCGGGGCTCTAAAGCCTTCGGTTACCAACTTGAAGTGCTGAATCAAAGACTCCATGGAGTTACCCATGATCTCTTTGATGTGTTCGGGAGAGTTACCTTGGCCATCGGTACCTACGCTTAGTTGTGCTGGCCATTTGATTTGCGGATCGGAAATCATCACCGGTTCTCCCTCGGTTTCATCTAGGCGCTCTAGCACCTGGTAGATGATCTTGAGGGATTCGTAGCATTCGTCGAAGCGAACCACGGTGCGGTTATAGGCATCGGACTGGTCAGCTACGGGAACGTCGAACTCGAAGTTTTCATATCCGCAGTAGGGCTGCATCTTGCGCATATCTAAGGGGTAGCCACCAGCGCGAACTGAGGGGCCAGTCAGCGACATTGCCATGATGGCCGACATGGGCATGACTGCCGCATCGCAAAAACGTGCCTTAAAGATCGGGTTCTGCAAGGTCAGATCTTGCAGCTCGTTAATATCGCGGCGCGTCTTGGGAAGCAGATCGCGAATATATTCGGTGCACCCAGGGGGCAAATCTTGCGCCACCCCACCGGGACGGATGTAGGCGTGGTTCATACGCAAACCGGTGATCTGTTCGAAAATCCGCAGGATTTCTTCACGACCTCTAAACCCGATGGTCATCATGGTAGTGGCGCCCAGCTCGTTACCGCCGGTAGCAATCGCCACTATATGTGAGGCAATCCGGTTGAGCTCCATCATCAGGATGCGGATTAGATTTGCCCGCTCCGGGATTTCAGCGGTTTTCTTTAGCACTTTTTCTACTGCGAGGCAGTAGGCGACCTCTTGGAAGAAGGGAGCTACATAGTCCATCCGGGTACAGTAGGTAACCCCCTGCGTCCAGGTACGGTATTCCATGTTCTTTTCGATACCGGTATGCAAATACCCGGTACCTACCCGCACGTCGCGAACATATTCCCCATCGAGTTCCGCAATCAGGCGCAACACCCCGTGGGTAGAGGGGTGAACCGGCCCAATATTCATCACGATTCGCTCATTGGCGAGTTTTTCGACTTCGGAAGCCATTTCTTCCCAGTCTCCGCCATGCAAATCATATTGCGGAGTGTCCTCGGTAATTAGACTGTCGAGGGCGGGTCCGGCAGCTCTAAGCAGCGGGCTGTTGTTTTCGTCGGTGTATTTCATTTAGCTGTATGACCTCCGCGAATCGGCGGGCGGGACTGTCGCGCCCTTAAATTGCACCGGAATACCGCCTAGCGGATAGTCTTTCCGCTGTGGGTGTCCTACCCAGTCGTCGGGTAAAGCAGTTCTGGTCAGACCGGGATGACCGGTAAAGATAATGCCCATCAAATCCCAGGTTTCCCGCTCCCACCAGTCATTTCCCGGATAGGTAGCTACCACCGAGGGAATCCGAGGATCAGATTCCGGGCAGGTAACTTCTACGCGCAGCTGGCGGTTGTGGGTTGCTGAATAAAGCATATAGGCAGCGTGCAGTTCTTTTCCGGTGTCATGCGGATAATGCACGCCGTTGACTCCGAAGCAGATCTCAAAACGCAGATCTTGATCATCGCGGAGCCACCTGGCTACCTGGGGCAGGTGCTCGCGGGCGATGAAAATAGTCAGCTCATCATTATCGACTACTACCCGCTCGATTACCTCCCCTATTTCCAGGTCAGACTGTTCAATTAGCTCTTCTAAGATATCTACGACTTCGTCGAACCAAGAGCCATAGGGACGTCCGCTTTCGCCAGGCATCTGCCGATGCTGTTGCATCTGGGTAAAACCGGTGGTGTCCCCGTCATCATGTACCCCGAACAGACCGTGGCGTGTACCCATATCTGAGCCGCCCGTAAAACCGCGCGGAGCGGTTACCTCGACTGCTACTGGCCCGTCCTCTACATCGGAATGGAGGACTACCGTTTTGTCGTCTTCGCTCACGCCAACAGTCCTTTCATCTGGGAGGTAGGAGTCGCTTCCAAGGCCGCCTTTTCGGCTTTACGGGCGATCTCCAGCCGTTCTTTTTGAGTAATCGGAGTGCGGTAGTGGATTTGATCCCACAGCACCATAATCGCGTGGATCAGGGCTTCGGGCCGCGGGGGGCATCCAGGCAGATACACATCTACCGGCACCACGTGGTCACAGCCTTGCACTACCGCGTAGTTATTGAATACCCCGCCGGAGGAAGCGCAGGCTCCCATGGAGATGACCCATTTAGGCTCCGGCATGGCGTCGTAGGCGTTGCGAATAATCGGCGCCATCTTCCAGGAAACCCTTCCGGATACGATCATCAGGTCGGCGTGGCGCGGAGACGCGCGGAAAACTTCCATCCCGAAACGGGAAATATCGAAACGCGGGGTGCCGGTGGCCATCATCTCGATAGCGCAGCAGGCCAGCCCCATAGTCACCGGCCAGACACTAGCTTTACGGTTAAGTCCCATAAACTTGTCTAGGCTGGTGAGAGCGACTCCTGCCGGCAGCTCATTATCAAAAGACATGCTGTACCTCCTGTACCTCTCTTAATAGTCCAGTCCGCCGCGGCGCCACTCATAAATATAGGGCACCAGCACCAACACAATAAACAGTAGGATGTCGATCAATACCGGAATGGCCATCACCTGACCAAAGTGTCCGATTGATACCGCGAACGGGTAGAGGAACACCATTTCCACGTCGAAGACAATGAACGTCATCGCAATCAAGTAGTACTTAATCGGAAAACGTCCGCGTGCATCCTCGTGAACATTGGGGTCAATCCCGCATTCATAAGTCGCCAGTTTGGTACGGGTCTTGCGGCCCGGCCCGAGAACTGCGGACAGCACCAGACCGCCGACGGCCAGCACAATCGCGACCGCACCCATGATTAACAGTGATGCCGATGGACTCATTTGGCCTCCACATCCTTTTCATCCACTCCGCCAACGATGGCGAAGCTACTACTGTAGTTTCCGGTTAGATTCCGGTTCGGTTGTTCTTTCTGACCGATATTCTTCATGACGGTATTACCACCTTAGTCAGAATTCGCAGCACCCTATCGGAGGCTACTCCACCGCGGCGTTCATAACCATCAGAAAGCATTTTATGGACAAAGCGCATCAGCGCCGGTTTATCCAACCCGTACTTGGTACAGGCGTGCATAATTTTGGGATTTTCGATTAGGCGCACAAACACGCGACCCAAACTGTAGTAACCCCCGTATTGATCTTGCAGGTCACGAGGATATTCGTGGAGGGCGAGTTCAGATTGTGCCCGCGAAGTCCGTCCCAGCGCCTGGATTAAAGCATCAGCGGCACGCCGTCCGGCGAACATTCCCGGAGCAATTCCTTCCCCATTGAAAGGAGACACCATTCCGGCGGAGTCACCGACCAAAAGTAGCCCATTTTCGTAAGCCGGTTTGCGATTAAATGCCATTGGCAGGGGGGCGGAACGTAGCGAACCCACCATATTTTCTTCAGTCAGTCCCCATTCTTCCGGCAGATTGGCTACCCAGCGGTGGAAGATTTCTTTATACGGCAATTTAGTGGATTGGGCTCCCGAGGATACTGACCCTAGTCCCACATTGACCAACCCGTCACCCATCGGGAACAGCCAACCGTATCCGGGAAGCAAATTGGATTTGCCGGGCTTGCCATCCCACAGTTCCAAGTGAGATTCCATCATGGTTTCGTTGCCGCGAGGGGAACGGAAATAGGCTCGCGCCGCTACCGCCAGCGGACGATTCTTGAGGGGGCTGCGCCCTTGCCGCGAGGCTAGGCGGGCATTTGCCCCGGAACAATCCACCACATATTGCGCACGGAAACTGACTTCCTGTTTTTTCCGAGTCTCGGGGTCACGCTTAATCGCGCTGACCCCGCTAGCATATCCGTCACCGTCGGTAAGTAAGTCCTGAACCACCGTGTTTTCCACCAGCCGGGCACCCGCGGCTACTGCCTGGTCAATTAGCCGGTGATCTAGCTGGGTGCGTTGACGGGTAAGCCCATAGGCAGGCAAGGAGCCAGTTTTCGGCCAAGGCAAAGTAATCCGATGCCCACCCCCGATTACGCTCAACCCGTAATTGGGTTGCCAACCCTCTGCCAAGGGATTGATCCCCATCGCCAAAATTTCTTTAACCGCTGCCGGGGTTAACCCGTCACCGCAGATTTTGTCACGCGGGAAAGCAGATTTTTCTAGCACCAGGACGTCAATGCCGGCTTTAGCTAGGTGATAGGCGGTGGCAGCCCCGGCCGGGCCAGCACCCACAACCAGCACCTGACAGTGATCGTCTGCTAGCTGATCGGCCATGCCTGATCGCCCCTCCCGTGCCATCTATCGTTCCTGCCTCTACCCTGATGTAAGTAAGCAAACCGAGGGTTTTAGGCAGTCTCCTCACGCCTATCCTAGGCTAACCTGCTTTTTTATTTGCCTAAAGTCACAGAGATTTACGCTGGCAAACCTTTTTTCCAGGGATCTTAGTCCCCGACATATTCTAAGTGATTAAGTAAGGGATTTATTACTTAATTAGCTGAAAGTTTCAGGAAATCCCCATATCTCCCGGTCATCGCCACTCGTCATTAACCCATCAATCAGCTTTTAGCTCTCTTTAAATGCGCGATGAATCGCCACTGTTCCTAAGGTGAGATTGCGGTAGGAGACCTCACCCCAGCCATTTTCCTGGATTAGGTGCCCCAAAGTCTTTTGATCTGGCCAATCCAAAATGGAATCAAACAGATAGGTATAGGCATCCGAATCAGAAGAGACCAGGCGTCCGGCGGTGGGCAATACGTTGCGCATATACAGCTCATAGAGCCGGGCAATCAGGGGGGAGGGCGGAGTTGAGAACTCCATAATCGCCAACTTGCCTCCCGGCTTAGTTACTCGCGCCAGTTCACGCAACGCCTTTGCCGGATCGTGCATATTTCTAAACCCGAAGGAACAGGTAACGGTGTCGAATGACTGCTCCGCGAAAGGTAGGTCGTGGGCGTCACCGACCACGAAGTTAAGTTCGCGATGCCGTTTTTTTCCTTCCGCAACCATGCCTGCCGAAAAATCGCAGCAGGTAACTTCGGCTCCTGCCCGGTGAAACCCCAGGGAAGAGGTGCCGGTGCCAGCGGCGATGTCTAGGATCTTTTGCCCCGGACGGGGAGCCACCACCTGTTGTAGGCAACGCCGCCAAATCCGGTGCTGCCCGAAAGTCATCACATCATTAGTCAAGTCATAACGGGCGGCCACCTGGTCAAACATTCCCGAAACTTCTTCCGGTTGCTTATCTAAACCAGCGGCTGCCGGCGGATTTTTTTCGCTCAAAACGGCTCCTTCTAAGTAGGCATTTGCCAGGTTACTCAGAAACGGTGCCCCAATCCAACCAGGTTAAAACCGCGCCGCCTGGCCTTGGCTTTTTGCAGGGCTTTACTAATCCGGGAGCGACGCCGAAAATCAATCACCGGCCACCCGCGTTGCAAGGCGCGCACCCGCAACCAAATATCGGGATTGATCGCCGAAGGTTTACCAACCAAGGTTAGCAGCGGCATATCGTTATCGGAATCCGAGTAAGCAAAGCAGGATGCCAGGTCGTAGCCCCGCTCGGCCGCCAGCGCCACTACCCGATCCCGCTTGCCTTGGGCGTGCATAAGTTCGGAGGCTAAACGCGCCTCGTAAATCCCGTCTTTCACCGCAACTTTAGTGCCGATGCCTCCGGTTATTCCCAAGCGCTCCGCCAGCATTTGCGGAAGTTCCGAGGGCGCGGCGGAGATCAACCAAATATCATGCCCGGCTGCTTGATGGCGTTTGATCAGTCCTTGCGCCTGCGGGAAAAGTTTTTCCTCTAACAAGTCGCACACCCGCTGCGAGATCGCCATAATCTCTTGGCAAGAATGTCCGGCCATCACCTGCAAAGCCCGCATTTTTACCTGCTCGATGCGCTTTTGATCCTCTCCCAGTACCACGTAGAGGAAGGCATGGCGCGCAGCGAAAAACAGGTCGTTAATCCCAAAAAATCCGTGTCGAAAAAGTTCCCGCGTGAGTATCCAGGAACTAGCTCCCCGAATTACGGTTTCATCAAGATCGAAGAAGGCTGCTACCTTCGGTTCTCCGCTCACACCTCTAGCCTAACGGTCTAGCTAGGTTTTGCGCACGCCGGTTAGTAAAAACGGTTTGCTAGGGTGGAGGCTATGCAGAACCTAACCACTATTCACCTGATGCGCCACGGGGAAGTTGATAACCCGGATGGGGTCTTATATGGGCGTCTTCCCGGCTATCACCTAACCGATCTCGGCAAGAAAATGGCGCAGATGAGCGCAGAATATCTCTTGGAAAAGGGTGCCTATTTAGAGGCCATCGTTTCCTCTCCTCTAGAGCGCGCGGTAGAGTCTGCAACTCCGGCTTCCGAGCTGTTCGATTTACCTATTCACACTGACAAGCGACTTTTAGAGTCGATGAATATGTTTGAGGGCGAAGTGGTTAACGGTAATCGCGCCGCCCTGTTTCACCCGCGAAACTGGCCGCGTTACCGCAATGTTTTCCGTCCTTCCTGGTGCGAGCCCTATGCAGTCCAAGCCAGCCGGGTTACCGAGGCGGTGCGTTCTGCTCTCCACCTGCCGATTACTGATCCTTCCCGCCTGGGGCGCTCCGCCGATGGCGCTACGATTCGCGAAATTTTAGTGGTGTCTCACCAACTGCCTATCTGGTCTTTCCGCCTGTTTGTGGAAGGGCGCCCGCTAGCGCATATTCCTACCCGACGGCAATGCGCTTTAGCTTCCCTAACTTCTCTTACTTTCTTAGGGGACACCCTAATTAGTTTGGATTATTGCGAACCGGCGGCTCCGCTCCTAGCTCAGGCTTCCGATATGGTGCCGGGGACTTCCGCCGCCGCTTTAAATCAAGGACAATAAACGCGCCCTCAGCGCAAAACACTCGGATTACTGATCTAAAAAGGCTGCCGTCAGCGAGGTTACCTTGAACGTGCGTAGCGCGTTAATCTTCAGCGGAAGGTTTTTCCGGAGGGTTCGCGTCCGGGTTTGCCTCGTCCTCGTCGCTGTCCTGTGCGGAAGAATCTTTCCCGCTGCCAGCAGCCTCCTGACCATTGTCAGAATGCTGTTGATTTTTCGCGGCTCGCCGCAGCGCCTCTTCTTCGGCTTCCCGGGCCAGTTTTTCCCGCCGCATCTTCGCCTCTAAAGAGAACAGAAAATCGGGGTTGTCGTCGGGCGCCTCTGGTATCTCCGGTTCTTGCGAACGGGAACCCTGCCCGCCTCCTCGGAAAACCTCCAGCGGATTGCGGGGAATCTCTATCCTGCCGTCAGCGCTTTCGGCTTTGCTCGCCCAAGAAATCACGATCCACGCTAGTGGCCCGAAAAGCGGTAACACAATAATAATTAACAGCCAAAATGCCCGCGGAAGGCGCCCGGGAAGATCCGATTTATCCGTGCGCAAGCAATCCACTAGCGCGTATACCGCTAGCAGAATCTGTACGAGGGCAATAACTACCGCAGCCATGTTCCCAGCCTAACAACTATAAATTTTTTGGTCTGTCTAAAGACCTTGGAAAGCCCACTGAACCGCTATAGCCAGCCCATACCCCAAGGTGATTTGCCCCACCTGTTTCAGGGTTTTTATCAGGGCTTTCCCGCGGGCGCCTTGCAGCACTTTCATCAGTGGCAAACTCACCCAAATCGCCAGGGCGAGGCCAAACACTAGCGCTTCCCAACGGACACTGAAGGATACTACCCCCAGTACCAACGCCGCATATAGATAGCAGGCAAACAGATAGCGCGAGCCTTTATCCCCTAACTTCACCGCTAGCGTATTTTTTCCGCTCTGGCGGTCTCCGGGAATATCGCGCAGATTATTGACCAGTAACAGGGCGCAAGAAAGCAGTCCGATACCACTAGCCGCTGTCCAGGTGCGCCACGGCAACATCTGGGCATGTACCCAGATAGTTCCCTGCACCGCCAAAAGACCGAAAAAGGCAAACACCATCACTTCGGATATCCCTGGCAGATAGCCGTAAGGATGCTTTCCTCCGGTATAGAACCACGCCGCCAAGGCAGCCAGCACCCCTAGGCCAATCAAACCGTAGCTACCTGCCCAGACACAAAGGGCAATTCCACAAATACCTCCGAAGGCGTAGCAGCTCAAGGCCGCCAGCAGCACCGTACGGGGGGCGGCTAATCCTGCACCCGTCAGGCGTTGGGGACCCACCCGTTTCCCACTCGCATCGGTGCCGCGGATTCCATCGGAATAATCATTGGAAAAATTCACGCCTACCTGGAAGGATAGCGCCACTAACAGGGCTAATACTGATTTTCCTACCGAGGCGTGCCCCAGGCCAATCGCCCCGCCAATCCCCATAATCACCGGCGCCAGAGAGGCGGGTAAAGTTTTCGGCCGGGCGGCTTCAATCCATTGTGAACCAGTTGCCATTACGGCGCAGAGTCCTTTCTATTCGCTATTAATAAACGCTTTTCTAGTTTTTCCAGTAACCAAATACTTTGAAACCGTCAGACTATCTAATCCAGGCTTCCCCAGCGGCTACTCGCCGCATAGCCAGTTGCCGGCAGGCACCGCGATCAACTTTCCCTTGCAGATCGGTAGGGATTTCATCTACGAGGACGAGGGCGCGGGGGGCGTGCGCCCGATCCAGTTGTCCGGTAACCAGAGACCGCACCAGCATCGCCAAATCGGTGGACGGTTCGGATTCATCTTCGGTAGGAACCGTGGCGCTATGAGGACGATCCCCCGCTTCGGGGCGGTTACGGCTCCCCGTGATCTCCGTTGCCGCGATTTCCATTTGTTCTAAATCGCCGTCTAGATCCTCCGGTAGAGATACTGGCTGCGCCGGTGAGGCATCCGGAGCCGGGAGGGCAATGTCGCCCTCTTCGCTAGGGTTAGCAGTTCCCCGCGCTACCTCATAGATTCCAGCCGGCAGTTCCCCGGTTTCGGCGGCGGCCACCACATCCACTTTGGCGCCGCGAATCTTCGCCGCCATCGCGGCCATCGCGGCTTCCAAGGGAGTTAGCTGCGGTTCTGCTTCCTCTTCCGTAGGCAGCCCGGCAAGTTCCCGCACCCGCTCCGGATCAACTTTTACCGGTTTTAACTGAGGAAATAGCGGCTTATCCTCGGTTTTGACCTCCAGGTTATGCCGGGGGTTAAGCAGCTCCTCGGCAACATCGGGTGCCGGCTTAATGACTGCAGTAACCAGAGACCCCCACTTGGGATCTGGCACCCCCACCACTACCACCTGCGCTACCTGCGGTAGATCCTGGATTACCCGTTCCACCAGGGAGGCTTGAATATGCACGCCCGCAGTGGCGATTACATCGCGCATTTTTCCGTCTACGACTAAACGCGGCCCGCGCATATGACCCGCGTCTTTGCTGCGCAGCCAACGCCGCCGTCCGCGTGATACCCATTCCACCTGTCCGGGTTCACCCAGATAACCGGCCATCATACAGATCCCAGATAGCCAAATCCGATCCCCGATAGTGGCCACGTGAACTCCGGCGACTGGTTTACCATCCAGCACGCACAGTCCGCACGATTCGGGGATTCCGTAACCGGGAATAATCTCAAGTCCGGCTTCTTTTGCGGCGCGCACCAAACGATCATGACTAGTCAAACCGGTAACTATCAGCATCGACACCTCGTTAAGGGCAGCGCGCTGGGCAGGAGGAATTTCCAGGAGCTCGGTGAGTTGCTCCTTAGTGATTTGCATATAGATGGGAGCCTGATCTTTTTCGCTGCGATCTTGTGCCCTTTCTACCGCCCGCACCATCTCGAGGGCGCTGGCCGGGGCGGTTTTAGCAGCGATTATGGGCGGAATATTTACCGCGATGGCTCGTGCCAGGGTCATAATGCCGTCAATCTCGGTGACCGGAGCGGTAAGAATCCAGCGTCCTGGCCTCCCTACCGCGGAATTAACTGCTTCCGCCATAGTTTTGATGCTGAGTTGCGAGTAACAAATAACGGCGCCACCTGCTGGTGCCGGCAAGGCTAAGATCGCTGATTCTGGCACCTTCCGCTTGCGGGTTTCATAGTCCGCCAGTCCCCCGGGGCGACCTGCACCTTTGGGAAAGGGGAAAAGCACCCCCGGTTTCTTCAGACGAGCGCGATTGAGATTGGGGGATAAGCCTTCGTCCCCTCCCATTTGTTTAGCTAGCGCGGAAAGCAAAGTGGAGACATCTGCCGAAGAATCAGCTATCGGCAGGTAATGAAAAGGAGAAAAGATTTCCATCGCGACTTCCTGAAAGTTAAGTAATGTCGAATGCTATTCTAGCCTGTCATTAGCTTCGAGTTCTTAAAACTTCGTAACCCAAGATACGCATAAAGCTACAGCCTGTGGCATTTTATGACCTGTAGCACATAAAAAAGATTAGGCTTCTTCCATCTTTTTGCTATACTTATAGGAGCCGGTCGCTCCGGCTATTTTAGGGGAACGTGTGTCAAGATAACCCCTAAACTACAACCTAGAGTCGGTTCCGCATTAGCGCAGGAGGGAGCGCGTGGAACCGACTCTAGGCATTTAAGCTCCCTTATCATTTAGCCGGGAGGCGTCCTATTGTCTTCCGATCAGGGTGCACTTGCTGCGAGGGCGCCTTTCGACACTAACTCACAGATCACGACAGTCGACCTATGGTCACTACTTAATCTGCGCTAATCCAGTAAGATCTCTGCTACTTGGGATAATACCTGGGAGGCGCCACCAGACACCCGCACGTCCGCAAGAGAATCAGCGGCAGTCGACCCGCGGTTGATCACCGCTACCTTGGCGCCGGTCCCCCACGCTTCCCGCAACACCCATAGTCCGGTCAGCACCGCCAGGGAGGTTCCTACTGCCAATACCACGTCGGCTTCTCGCGCCGCCGCGAAAGAACGATCCATCGCTTCACCTGGCAAGGCTTCCCCGAAAAAGACGATTCCCGGTTTAATAATCCCACCGCAGCGCGGACAAGACAGCAGGTTAAACTGGCAAGCACGTGCGGCCTGCTCATCGGCTGCGGCTAGCACTGCCACGTTTTTGGGGTCGGGATCGTCTTTTACGTCCGGATTGAGCTTACGTAGCTCCTGGTCAATATGTTCGCGCGAAAACACTGCTCCGCAGCCTAGGCATTGGACTTCTTCGAAAGTCCCGTGCAGCAGCTGCACATTCTTACAACCCGCTTTGCGGTCTAAGCCATCTACGTTTTGGGTGGCGATACAGTTAATCAGCCCCGCCTCCTCCAGACGCGCTAAAGCTTGATGCCCCGGGGTAGGCTGCAGCCGCGCTACCGTTTTCCAGGTTTCTTGATTACGCCGCCACACCCATTTTTGCCAATAAAGCTCGCCTAAGAACTGATCCATATCGACAGTGGGCATCCCGGAAGAACCGGTGCCGCGATAATCGGGGATTCCCGCATCGGTGGACATGCCGGCTCCCGCGACCACAATCGTTTTCTTCCCCGCCATCAAATCCGCTATAGCCTGGGCTCCCGCTTTTTCTTCCTCAATGAACTCGCTCACGTTTTGCCTCCCGCCCTCAGATTACCCCGTTTAGAGGCAGATTACCGCGGATGCCACCAGCCTTAACAGGTCGCGCCCTTTCCCATAATCCCCAAACTTTGCTGGTTAACTGGGGAAGTTTTAGCTATTGTCAATAGAAGTAACCTATTTGCCTGCTAACCCCGCTACAATTGGGGAAGGCAATTTAGATGCCGTCTGCAAGAAAGGAAGGGCACCGCCGTGAGGCCAGTACATATTCTGATTCTGCTCCTGGTGTTAATCATTGTTTTTGGAGCCTCGAAACTGCCCGACATTGCCCGCAATATCGGCAAATCTGCGAAAGTTTTGAAGTCGGAACTTTCTGATCTCAGCGAAGATGACAATACCAAGCAGGTAGCGGCAGGAACTCAGAACCCGCAGATCCCGGCCACTCCTTCTTCTCAAGCAGCGACGGAAGGTAATGTCCAGACTTCCTCTCCGGAAGTAACTAGCGGACAGTCCGACACTGCGGATCCGCCGGAAACCAAATAGTTCCCTAACCCGATGCCGGGACAAAAAAAGAACAACCCGCAAGCCCGCATGCGGGTAAGCGAACATCTGATAGAACTGCGCAAACGCCTGCTACTGGCGCTGGCAGGGATACTTGTAGCCTCGATTGGTGGCTGGTTCTTAGTTACTCCTACCTTGAACTGGATGCAAGCACCGCTGTTGGCCATTACCGAGCAAGCTCCGCAACTAAACTTTCAGACGATTGGCGCCGCCTTTGATATGCGGATTCAGATTTCGCTTTGGCTGGGAGTATTAATTTCCGCGCCCTGGTGGATTTTCCAAATTGGCGCCTTTATTGCTCCGGGTTTAAAACGCAAAGAAAAAATCTATATTGTCAGTTTTGGTTTAGTAGGGATTTTACTGTTTAGCGGAGGGGCTCTCTCTGGGATATGGGTGATCCCCAAAGCAGTTTCTATCCTTAACTCTTTCACCCCCGACGGATCCTTAATGCTGCTACGGGCAGATTCCTATATCA
>OKIP01000015.1_pt1 | contig 30451 bp, 24 predicted proteins | sample 1612181 | NCBI WGS metagenome assembly OKIP01 (sample SAMN04436781, study PRJEB24849) | human gut metagenome | biome: human gut; feature: NICU; material: stool | host: Homo sapiens | place: USA: Saint Louis, MO | collected 2011-03-31
GATGCTTTTCACACTTTGGTTGCATATATGCAATAATCGCGTTAATGTTGCGTGTATGCAACAAGACTTATGGCAAGCGCTTGAAGAAGTGCGCGGGGTAGACCTTGCCGGGGTAGACAAAAGCACCTTGTCCCGGATTAAAAACCGGAAGACAGATCCTCGGCTATCTACCATGCAAGCCTTGCTGTCCACGCTGGGGCTAGAGCTTTGCACGCGAGCTGTTAACCCTTGGGAATGGATAGAAACTCTATGTGACCTGATAGACGGGGTGAAACCGAAAAATGAGCGGATACAAACCGAGCTTGACCAACTAGGAGACTTCGATGCTGCCCTAGAGATGGTGGCGCGGCATTCTTCTTTTTTCACCAGAGAGCATGCATGGGTGCGACTTGCCGCAACTAGCCCAAAGGACGCAATAGGGGAGTTAAATGCTTGCGGAACCGACTGGCTTATCAGCGGGGATTGGGGAGTGCAAAGAAACTTAGAAGATGTCGCTAAAGATGCCAGCGTCGTTTTCTATGTTTCTGACCTGGGCGAGGCGGTACATGCCAGCTCGCATAGTGAAGATGGAACGAAAGTATTGCTGGTTAAAATGTCTCCCGCCGTATGGGAAAGAAAAATTGTGCAACGTGCAGGCTCTCGCCAGTTCGCGCCAATGGGGGCGTGTCTAACTGATGCGTACTTGTTGGCGGACGCTATTAAGAGCGACTTTCACCTTCCAGGCTGACGCTTAGGGCGGCAATACTGCCATCTTTTCGCTGGATGTAGAGGTTGGTACGCCCGCCGACCAGTTCCAGGCGCTTCATCAGTTAGCCCAAATTATCTGTTTCTAGTAGGCACATCAGTGGGCTAATGTTCTTCTCCGATGTCTTCTAGGTGCAGGGTGGGGTTTTCTTCGCGCACTAGGCAGTCACGGGTAAAGAACACTACTGCTTTTAAGTGTTTCAGGTACTTGAAGTCTAAGGAATGTTTTACTTCGGGTAGGTCTAAATCGACACCAAGTGTTTCGCGTTCTAAAACGCTGCCTGCCTACTTGAGGTAATGAAGCATTCCTTCTTCACTATCTTCTTTTTTGGGGTCGTTTATGTATGCTAGGTATTTACCTGTGACTTCTCTTTGCTCATATCTTTTCCTCCTTACCTCCTATATAAGGCGCATCGCGTAAAACCCTGCCACCAGGGATAACTCCAGCATGCGCACACGCATTTTAGGGGAATGCTTTCCTATGTTCTGTCTTTGCTCTGCCTGAAATAACTACCTTACGATTTGACATTTCCGCTGGATTTATCGCTGAAGAGCCTCTAGATAATCCTTCCCGCCAACAGTAATAGGTATGAATGATTTTGAAGTTAAGCATCCTCGCGCTAATGGACTTGATTCCAGATTGGTTGCTGATTATTTCGTTTCTCGCGATAGTGACGGACTTGTTCCGACTTGCGAGGTCGGAGTTACCCGCTCCCCGCCAGTGTTGCATGCATCTTTTAGTGCGATAGAAGAGCCGGAAAAGAAGAGGTGCTTTGTAACTAGGCGGAACATTTGCCACCACAAACACCTTTTACCTGGAGTGTTCGTTTTATTGGGTACAGCGAATCCCTTAATACGCATAGCAACAGGTGGAACCCAAAAAGTACAAGGGAGGTGTTTTCAAATGGTGAAAAAATTAATTAAAAATATTATTGCGCTCCTGGTAATCACCAGTCTGGCTTTGACCGGCGGTGTTTCGCAGAGTCTAGGCGATGAAAGTCCAGAGCTCTACCCGGTAGTTGAGACCTGGCGGTAACCTTCAGCCGGGGAGATGGTGTTTTTCGCACACTCGGCTAATCCGCGCCATGGGGTATTGTCGTAAACGGGAGTCGCTTTTTCCGTGTTTGAGAATAATCCCTCTCGGCGGAAGCGGTCTAGAACAGGTTTTGGATCCGTTAAAGCTAACGGGCATATCCGAAAATGTTTTTCATTGCTGCTGGCAATAAACCCCCGGTTTGCGCTTTTCGCAGCGCAGTTGCGGAAACGCAATAAAACTGTCTTAGTTGCGCACGTGCAGCTAGAGCTGGGTAAAGTGCTCAATATCCTTTTCGGATTAGCTTAGGGTGTTTTGCTGCGCTGATTGCGCGATTTCTTGTAGGCGCTGGCGGAGGGCTTCGGCGTCTCCGAGGGCGTCATAGAGTGCGTCCTCGGAAAGTACCCCGCGAGGTAAATCTTCCGGCAAAAGTCCCTGGTTGTCGGCTTCTAGATCTTCCCACCAGGCTTTTCCGGAATAGTAGCTGTCTAGGGCGCGGTAATCGTCCCACATTTGCTCATAGGTATCCAGCGCGCCCTCAACAGTTGCAATCGCGTCATTTAGGCGCACCAGCGCCGCCTCCATCTGCGAAACCCGCCCGATTATCTCCGCGGAAACTTGAGTTTTTTCCATAGCGCTATCCTCCCACACCTTACCCCTTACTGCTTATCTGAAAACTGCATCTGGAGGGCGCATCTGCCGCTGCCCACAAGTCCGGCAGTTAATCCCGGAGCAGGAAAAGCTAAATTAGTGTGAAGGCTATTGACTATCTCCCTCCTCTTGTAGTACCTTGTACTACAAGAGGAGGGAAGAGATGGCATTTTCTATCCGGATGAGTGCAGAGGAAAAAGCGCTAGCCACCAGCTATGCGAACCTGCATTCTGTTACCTTGGCAGAAGCCTTTCGGCAGGCACTTTTTGAAAAGATCGAAGACGAGTTCGACCTGGCAGTAGCCGATGAGGCTCACCGCGAATGGGTGGAGGACGGAAAGAAGTCCTACTCCTGGGATGAGTTCAAGAAAGAGCTCGACCTGTGAAATACCAGTTCCGGGTAACCGCCAGGTTCAAAAGACAGTTTCGTAAACTCGATCGCTACACCCAGCGAATGATTAGCAACTGGATTGATAAAAACCTGGTAGGAACTCCCGATCCCCGCAGCCACGGCAAACCGCTGCGCGGAAACTATGCCGGGCAGTGGCGTTACCGCATCGGGAACTACCGCTTGATATGCGAGATTGAGGATGACTGCTTCTATATTCAAGCCTTAGCCATCGGGCATCGCAAAGAAATTTATCGCTAACTGTAGCGGCGGCAACTATAGAGGAAACCCTAAGAAAGCCGGGCTTGCCGTGTCCGCAAAATAGCACAAAATGAGTTCATGCGGGCTAGTGTCTTTTATTCGGCCGAATACCAAATCCGGAATTAATAAGGCATTAACTCTTAAAAGTAGGGGTTGCGCCCATCGAAAAATGAGCGCAACCCCTAATTTCAGTGGTATCAGCTGTTACTGTTCGCCAGAAGAACCAGCATTCGGATTTAACAGGTCATAGCGATTTAAGGCCTGGGTAACCACCGAGCGATCCTGCAGAACCCCATCCTCGTTCAAAGCCTCCAAGGCCTGAACCACCAGGGACTCCGCATCGATCAAGAAGTGGCGGCGCGCGGCGGCACGCGTATCGGAATACCCGAAATCAGAGGCGCCCAACACCTTATAGCGTCCCGGCACCCAGGGGCGAATCATATCGGGAACCAGATGATCATAATCCGAAGTCGCAATCACCGGGCCGCTAGCATTACGCAGCCGCTGAGTAATATACGGCAGGCGGTATTCTTCATCGGCGTGAATCAGGTTATGGCGATCGCTCTCCATACCGTCCCGGCGCAGCTCATGCCAGCTGGTTACCGACCAAACGGCAGCGTCCACCCCCCAATCTTGCATCAAAAGTTTTTGTGCCTGCAGCGCCCAAGGCACCGAAACCCCCGAAGCCAGCAGTTCCACCTTCGGTCCGCCATTTTCATAGTGACCAGTCAGGGCATACATGCCGCGCAAAATTCCCTCAACATCTACCCCTTCGGGCTCTGCCGGCTGGTGAATGGCCTCGTTATAAACCGTCAAATAGTACATGACGTTCTGGTCCCGCCCATCGGAGCCATCCCCATACATCCGCTGCATACCGTCACGAATAATATGCCGCAGTTCGTAGGCATAGGCCGGATCGTACTGCACAAATGCCGGGTTAGTAGCGGCAATAATCGGGGAGTGCCCATCAGCGTGCTGCAGACCCTCACCGGTCAAAGTAGTACGCCCCGCGGTTCCGCCAATCACGAAACCTCGTGCCAGCTGGTCCCCGGCCGCCCAGAACTGGTCTCCCGTCCTCTGGAAACCAAACATCGAATAGAACAGGTAGAAGGGGATCGTGGGTGCCCCATTAGACATATAAGAAGTGCCCGCCACTTGGAAAGCGGCCGCCGCTCCCGCCTCATTAATCCCGGGGTGTAGAATCTGTCCGTCTTTACCCTCGGAATAATGCAGCATCAAATCCTTGTCCACCGCCGTGTAATTCATACCCAGGGTGTTATAGATCTTCGCCGAGGGGAACATGGAATCCATCCCGAAAGTACGCGCCTCATCGGGCACAATCGGTACGATTCGCTTGCCAAACTCTTCGTCTTTCAAGAACTCTTTCATCAGGCGCACCAGCGCCATCGTAGTGGCAACTTTCTGCTTACCGGAACCACCCTTGAGGACGTCATAGACGGAATCATCGGGCAGGGAAAGCTGCATCTGATTGCGTTCCTTAGGACGCGAAGGCAAGAATCCGCCCAGCTTTTCGCGCCGCTCAAACATATATTGCAGCGAAGGATGATCCTGCGGGGGACGGTAATAGGGAGGCAATTGCGGATCTTTCTCCAGCTCCTCATCCGTAATCGGAATATGGAGCCGGTCGCGCAGCGCCTTCAAATCTTTCAAGGTCAGCTTTTTCATTTGGTGAGTAGAGTTGCGTCCCGCGAAAGTCTCACCCAGCACATATCCCTTAATGGTGTGCGCCAAGATAACGGTCGGCTGTCCCTTATGCGCCATGGCTGCGTGATAAGCGGCGTAAACCTTGCGGTAATCGTGACCGCCGCGGCGCAAATCCCAAATCTCCTCGTCGGTCCAGTCCTCCACCATCTTTGCAGTGCGCGGATCCCGGCCAAAGAAATGCTTGCGCACATAAGCGCCATCATTGGCTTTGAATGTCTGGTAGTCACCATCCAGGCATTCGGTCATCACCTTCAGTAGCGCATGGTCATGATCTTTCGCCAGTAAACGATCCCAGCCGCGACCCCAGATCACCTTGATAACGTTCCACCCGGCGCCTCGGAAGAAAGACTCTAGTTCCTGGATAATCTGTCCGTTACCGCGCACCGGGCCATCCAGGCGCTGCAGGTTGCAGTTCACCACAAAAGTGAGGTTATCGAGCTTTTGCTGTCCTGCCAGCTGCAACAAACCCCGCGATTCCGGTTCATCCATTTCCCCATCACCCAGGAAGGCCCAAGTGTGCTGGTCAGAGCAATCTTTAATTCCCCGGTTAGTTAGATAAGTATCAAACCAAGCTTGGGTGATCGCCTCGGCGGGTCCTAGACCCATCGAAACCGTGGGGTATTCCCAAAACTCCGGCAGATGCCGCGGATGCGGGTAAGAAGGCAGCCCATGCGGAGCTTGCGATAGTTCCTGGCGGAAACCATCCATATCCTCCTCAGATAGCCGCCCCTCTAGGAAAGCCCGCGCGTAAATACCGGGGGAGGCGTGCCCTTGGAAAAACACATGATCCCCGCCGCTGGGGTGCGATTTACCCCGGAAGAAGTGGTTAAAGCCCACCTCATAAAGAGTAGAAATCGAGGCATAGGAAGAAATATGGCCTCCCACATGTACCCCTTGACGTTGCGCACGGGTAACCTGCACCGCCGCATTCCAACGCATCCAGCGACGATAGTCACGTTCGATACGTTCATCACCGGGGAAAGCCGGTTCATCATGCGGCTTAATCGTGTTAGTAAAGGGGGTGTTGAGGTTTGCGGGCACCGCCACGTTTTGTTCACCTGCCGCTGAAAGCATCCGCAACAAAAGATCGCGAGTACGCTCCGGGCCACGCTCTTTAATCAAATCATCCAAAGAATCCAGCCATTCGCGGGTTTCTTGGGGATCCGGATCCGGTAGGGCAGTAGCTAACTCGTGTACAGAATCCAGGGACGCCTTATTTTCACTCATAGGTTTCGTTGCTCCTCCAACAGAAAAGACCATACGCATCCAATTGTTAACTATTTTTCTCGCTTTGGCTACTGGGGGCAGTCAAGGAACAGCAACTAGGGATTTCCAGGAATACTCAAGTCATTAAGATCCGGTGCGACTTAGTTCCCCCCGTAGCGCTAAACCCTAACAACCGAGGGTAGGGGTATGGCGAGGGCGAAAGAGCCTAAAAATAACTGAAATCTAGGAAAAAGGGGGCGGTTTTCTATATATTGGCGTCCGCGTTTTCCCCTTACGCTCTAATCATGTAACTTAGAGAGCGTGGAAACCACACGCGAAAGGCATGAAAGTTCCCTATCCGTATCGGAGATGGGTTTTAAGAAAGAACAAGTCATTCAGGAATTTGGTTGGGACGAGGACGTCGATGAAGATCTTCGCCAAGCCATAATGGATCAAATAGAAGACGATCTCCAAGATGAAGATTTCACCGCGATGACCGATGGCGCCCTGATCTGGTGGCGCGATGACGATGGCGGCGTCGATGATCTCTCCGATGCGTTAATGGACGCGATGGGCAATATGGATGAAGGGGGATTGATTTGGGTACTCAGCCCGATCGCCTCCGACCCCGGTGCCGTTGACCCGCGTTTAATTGAAGAGGCCGCAAAAACGGCGGGCATGAATCCCACCACCTCGGATGTGGTTTCCCCCCAATGGGCGGGTACCCAAATAGTTTCCCGCGGTCGATAAGTAGCGAAATATTTATTTTTGCCGAGAACCATCCCGGTAAAGGTAACCCGCGGCTAGATTCGCGACTATTAAGCCTGCTGTAACTGCTATAAACCCAAAAATGTTTATCGTTGTAGGCTGGGAAAATAAATAAAAGGACGCGAATCCCGCAAGGAAAAGCGTCATCCCGGTCAGGTAAGTAGTTTTTGCGCCCTTGGAAGCGGTAGTTTTGCTCGCCCAGGCCATCCCAATAGTTGCAATCAGGAATGCGAGAACTAGCACGCTAGCCAGCACCCAAATCGGAGCGGGGGCGGTGGACTCCCAGGCATACCCCCACAACCCTCCGGTCAACCCGGTGAGCGCCAGCGAAGAAAATAACGGTATCCACCTGTAATACATAAAGTGAATATTAATCCCCTTGGTGGAACTACGGTAGTGTTAGTAATCCCTGGGCGGGATTACGCCTACGTAGTGGGCCCAGAGGGACTCGAACCCCCGACATCCACGGTGTAAACGTGACGCTCTAACCAACTGAGCTATAGGCCCTAGACCTGTTAAAGAATACCTAATCGCGCGGAAGAAACAAACTTCTCGGACTGTGAGATGCGTCGAACCTGGTCAGCTGACTCTTCGAAAAATTTCGCTCCGTGACACCTCCCGCGCGTCTTTTTGCAGCTAACGCGGGGTCATGCGAAAATGAAATAAGCCAAGAACACCAAGGGAGGCGGCGCAAATACCTGCGGAAACGGAAGTCAGTAAACAAGACCTGGACAGAGCCTATGATCTGGTACGCCGCGTGCGTAACCGGAGTCTAAACCGGCGCGAAACTGATTCCGACCTCGGATCCGCCCTCGACAATCGCTCCGGAAAATTCTCGCGTTACTATCCGGACGCTGATACTCCCAAAGAAGGGTTAGAGCTACTGGATTGGACCAGTACCGCCCTGACGCAACAAAGTTCTCATGGCGGAGATTTCTCGCGGCAACTACGCGAAGAATTTCAACGCACGAATGCCTCTGACCTGGATATTTCGGAGGTCGAATATCGGCGGGTGCAGCTGGAAAGAGTTTTCCTGGTAGGTATTTATGATTCCGATCGTCGCCGGGCGCAACAATCCTTATCGGAGCTGGCGGCGCTCGCCCAAACCGCGGGAGCTGAGCTGGTAGGCGCCGCCCTACAGCGACGCAGTGCGCCCGATGCCGCAACTTTCGTAGGGCGCGGGAAAGCCAAACAGTTAGCTGAGCAGGTGGCGGCACTGGAAGCCGATACCGTGATTGTAAATGCGCAGTTGCAGCCCTCGCAGCGACGGGGACTCGAAGACCAAGTCAAAGTGAAAGTGATTGACCGCACGGCGGTAATCCTGGATATTTTCGCCCAACATGCCTCCTCCCGGGAAGGTAAAGCCCAAGTGGAACTGGCACAGCTGCAATATTTACTGCCGCGTCTACGCGGCTGGGGACAATCAATGTCGCGCCAAGCCGGAGGGCGCGTATCCGGGGGTGCGGGTATCGGGGCGCGCGGCCCGGGCGAAACCAAACTGGAAACCGACCGGCGTCGGATTACCAAGCGAATCGCAAAATTGCGGCGCGAAATCAAACAGATGAAAAAAGCCCGGGACACTAAACGCGAAGGCCGCCTTAACAGTTCGCTAGGCTCGGTAGTGATCGTGGGATACACAAACGCCGGGAAATCCTCCCTGTTAAACGTACTGGTAGATGCGGATGTGATGGTGCAAGACGCCCTATTCGCCACCCTGGATCCCACGGTGCGGCAAGCAGAAACTCCCGATGGACGCGCCTACACTTTGTCCGACACTGTAGGTTTTATTGACGAACTGCCCCACGAACTGGTGGAGGCCTTCCGCTCTACCCTGGAAGAAGTCGAATACGCCGATGTAATCGTGCACGTGGTGGACGCCAGTCACCACAACCCCGTGCAACAGGTAGAAACCGTACATGAAGTGCTCGCGGATCTGCCCAATGTTTCCCGCATCCCCGAGATTATCATCCTCAATAAAGCCGATCTGGTAGATGCTCTGCACATTCGAGCACTACAATCTGCGATTGGGGGAGGGATCCCGCTATCTACTCGTACCGGACAGGGGCTGGATCAGCTACGGGAAGCAATCGCGAACGCATTACCCTCTCCGGCAAAACCTATCGATTATGTGATCCCCTATGACCAGTCGGCACTGGTGGCTCGGCTCCACGAGGAAGGTATCGTAGACAAAGTGGAATACTTAGAAAACGGTACTCACGTGGTAGGACGCGCCGGGCCTGCGCTTGCCCAAGCCATCTTAGAGGCGGCGAATTAGATGGAGAATCCCGCAGCCTCCCCGTTAGTAGCCACCGCCGATAGAGGCAAAGGTGGGGGCGGTAAAGACGCCCAGATGGCACGGAAAATCCTCAGTACCTGCATCAGTCAGATTGGAGGCAGTGAACGCGCCGAACAGGTGCAAATGTGCAACCTGGTTGCCCGCTCGTTTTCCCTGCCCGGCAGTCAATTGGTGGGGGCAGGAACCGGTACCGGAAAATCTCTTGCCTACCTGGCAGCGGCCTTCCAAAGGGCAATCGAACATGGGGACAGAGTAGTAATCTCCACTGCCACCTTGGCTCTGCAACGTCAGTTGCTTACCTGTGATATCCCCACAGTCGTGAGTGCCTGCCGCGAACTCGGTTATCCGCCCCCTACGGTGGCGGTATTAAAGGGCTGGTCAAACTATATTTGTCGCTGGAAATTAGCGGCTCCCGAAGAAATCGAGGGATTGTTCCCCAGCTATGAGGCAGCCGAATATTCCCCCAGCAATATCGGTAAACAGCTGCAGCGCCTGCGAGACTGGGCAGAAGAAACCGACAGCGGTGACCGGGATGAACTTCAGCGGGGGGTATCCTTAACGGCCTGGCAGCAAGCCTCGATTTCGCCTAACCAATGTCAAGGTAAAACCTGCCGGTTTTTCACCGATTGTTTCCCGCGCGATGCCCGCCTGAAAGCCCAAGACGCCGATATCATCATCACCAACCACGCATTGCTGTCTATAGAGGCGCTCACCAGCGCGGAATTACTGCCAGAGTTTGACCTCTTGATCGTAGATGAAGCCCACGAGCTTCCCTCCCGCGCCCGCTCCCAAGCCTGCGTAAGCCTCTCAGGTGGTGCCATAGAAAAAGTAGCGCGCGGGGTGAGCAAACATTGCAACCTGCCAGTTACTGCCCTGGAAAAAGCGGGTAAAGATTTTACGAAAATCCTAGAGGAATTGGACGAGGGCGAACTGACTGAACTGCCAAAGAAACTAGAAATTACCTTAACCACGCTGCAAATAGAACTCTCCGATATTTCCGGGGAAGTCACCAGCAGCGCCGATGAGGACGAACAACGGGTAAAACAGCGCATTGTCCTCGCCCAGATTGAAGAGGCCTTAGATGCGTGCGAGATAATCGCGGCCTTTGACCCGGAAAAATCAGCCGCCTGGATCACGGAAGAAAAATCTGGGAGCCGTCGCCTGTATAGCGGTCCTCTGGACGTGGGCGGGGATCTTTATGCCCATCTATTTAAGGGACATTCCTGTGTGCTCACTTCGGCAACTATGCAGCTGGGGGGATCTTTTGAGGCGATCGCAACACGTCTCGGGTTGCGGGACAAGAATGTTTGGCAAGGAAGCGATCTGGGCAGTCCCTTTAACTATCGGCAGCAAGGAATTTTATATCTGGCAACAGATTTGCCGCGACCAGGGCGCTCCGGGATCAGCGAATCGGCACTGGAAAGAGCCCTAGAGTTAGCGGAGGCCGCTGGTGGTGGGGTTTTAGGGCTGTTCTCTTCACTTAAAGCTGCCGAACAAGCCGCCGAATATTTCGCAGCAGAAAGCGACTTACAGGTATTCCTGCAAGGGGAGGCACCGATAAATCAACTGATAGCGGACTTTGCCGCCAGTAAAAACTCTTGTCTGTTTGGCACGCTTTCCCTGTGGCAGGGGGTAGATTTACCGGGCGATAAATGCCGCCTCGTCCTCATCGATCGCATCCCCTTCCCACGTCCTAATGACCCCTATATTTCTGCCCGCACCCGGGCAGCTGAGGCCGCTGGGCGCAGCGGATTTGCCGAGGTATCTCTGTCTCACGCGGCCTTACTTTTGGCGCAGGGAGCCGGCAGATTAATCCGTACTCGCAGCGATAAAGGCGTGGTAGCCGTGCTAGATCAACGTCTAACTAGTGCCCGCTATGCGGGCTATCTACTAAAATCTCTGCCCCCATTTTGGCGCACCACTGATCATCGCACAGTTATCGGGGCGCTAAAGCGCCTGTCAGAAAAGGAATAGCAGAGCTATCGATAACAGACCTGGCAACAGAAATGAATCCAATATCACCTCGTTGCTAGGTAGTTGTATAGAGACACCAGCGGTGTAGTGACGATAAAGTAAGAGGTGAGAGTTAATTTTCCCCAAGGAGAAAAAATGTCCAAAGAACGTGCCAATTCCCTCTATCCTGCGTCAATGCTCAATCGCCGCTCGAAAGTTGGGATTGTAGGTGCCGGATTCGTAGGAACCGCTCTAGCTTACGCTTGCCAAATCAAGGGCGCGGCGCGCGAAATCGCCCTCTTTGATATTAATAAAGCCAAAGTAGAGGCAGAGGCGCTAGACCTGGCGCACGGGATTCAATTCACTCCCGCGGCTTCAATCTCCGGATCCGATGATGTGGAAGTACTACGCGATGCAGACGTGATTGTGATAACTGCTGGCCCCCAGCAGAAACCCGGACAGTCCCGCCTAGATATGGTGCAGGCGATGGCCAACATCATGCATTCGATTTTGCCGAAAGTGCTGAACGTGGCGCCCGATGCCATCTATATTCTGGTTTCCAACCCGGTAGACATCGCCACCTATATGGCCTTAAAGATGAGCGGACTACCCTCGCACCAGGTATTTGGCTCCGGTACCGTGCTCGATACTTCCCGGATGCGTTACCTGATCTCCCAAGAGACCGGGGTGGCAGTCCAAAATATTCACGCCTATATCGCCGGGGAACACGGCGACTCCGAGGTTCCTTTGTGGTCCAGCGCCGAGATTGGAAACGTGCCGCTTTCACGTTGGGGAGCCACGGTCAACGGCGGTATCTTCGACGACAAGCTACGTAAACGCATCTCCAAAGATGTCGTGGAATCGGCCTACCGGATTATTGAGGGTAAAGGGGTAACCAACTTCGCGATCGGGCTTTCGGTCACCAATATTATTTCGGCAGTTATGCGCGATGAAGACCGGGTGTTGACGGTATCGTCACTGCTAGATAACTGGAATGGGATTTCCGGAGTATGTATGGCAGCTCCCACCCTGGTGGGGCGTTCCGGGGTAGGGCGCGTATTAGATCCGCCCATCACCCTAGACGAGCGCGATGCGCTAACCCGCAGCGCCGAAAAACTCGCCGAGGTCTCGAAAACGGTAGGGCTCTAAAAGTAATCAGCTGCCGGGAAGTATCCCTAACCCAGGGGCACTTCCCAGATTACTTGCAGGCCATGCGGGGAAGCTGGCTGCGTGAAACAGATGCCACCATGACGGCGGGCACGGCTTTTCAGATTATCAAGACCAGATCGTCTGGTAACCGTCGGATCGAGACCATGCCCATCATCGGTCACTACCACCCGCACAGAACCATTGGTGCCCATCCCGCTGATACTCACCACTACTTGTGCCGAGGACGCGCCCGCATGGCGGGCGGTATTAGATAAAGTTTCGCGGACTACCGCGACCACATCATCAGAAATATCGTGTCCTACCCGCTGATCGGCCTCGGCAATCAGGATTTCTTCATGGGAAGGATCAGAGGCAGAGAGGGCTTCGCCATCAATATCTAAAACGAACGAGGGGGCGAACCCCAGGAGGCGACGTGCCAAGGAAGCTTCCCGACGTAACCGTTCCACTAGATCAACTGCCGCATCCGGTTCTCGCAGGTTGTGTACAATGGCGCGGATCTGTTTAACCGAGTCATCGACGCTAGCTAAGGCATCTTGCATCAAAGATTCAGCCCGGGCCGAATCCAGAGCAGCTCCACTAGCGAAGGCCGCGCGGATGCGTTCCAATTGCATCCCCGTGGCAAAAAGTTGCTGAATTGCCAGGTCGTGGAGGTCTTCACCAATCTTGGCGCGTTCATCTAACAAAGCGGCAATATCGGCCGCGTGCTTGGCGCCAGCAATCTCTAAAGCCAAAGCTGCCTGGGTCGCAACCTGCTCCGCCATTTCTAGTACTGCCGGATCGAACTCGGGTTTTTCGGGCAAACGCAGCAGCAACAAAATGCCAATAGCGTGGGAACCCGCCAATAGGGGAGCATACAGTGCCGCCCCAAATCGAGATAACTCCTTTACCCGCAGGGTGGTTGCTCGCGCTAAGGAATCGACAATCAGTCCCTGACCTTCTTCCAATACCGTGCGCGCCCGCCCGTGGGGAGGAAAAGTCACTCCGATTAGGTCAGAGGCAGCATATCCAGATGCAATCTCGCACACCCAGGTATCTCCCACTGAAGGGAGGATGAGTAGGGAAGTATCGGCGTCAGCCACTTCCCGTACGGATTTCGCAATGAACTGCAGCGCGTCCTCTTCTTCAGTTCCCTCTAATAAGATCGTGGTGAGCTGCTGAGAAACCCGCGTCCAACGTTCGCGGGATCGCGAAACCTCGTAGAGGCGCGAATTCTCTACTGCTACCGCCGCTAAAATCGCTAATCCCGAAACATAAGCTAGGTCCTGATCACTATAGCCCCCGGGACGGTTACACAGATACAGGCGTCCATAAACCTGTTCATGGATCCGCAGTGGTACTCCCAAAAAATTGGTCATCTCCGGGTGCGTGGGCGGGTATCCGGTGAAACGAGGATCGGAGTGTAAATCATTAGAGATAATGCCATTATCTAGGGGGATATCACCGATTATCCCGCGACCTACCGGGGGATTCCCCAGAGAATTTCGCAGCTCGTCGCTGACCCCGTGGATATAGAAAGCGCTAGTTTCCCCCCGAGAACCCAGAATCGACAATGCCCCGTAAGGAGAGGAGGTAACTTCACAAGCTTGATCTACAAAAGCCTGTAAAACTTTATCCTGCTCTAGGTTTCCCATAAGTTGCAGTACGGAGGATATTAGGCGCGTGCTATCTGCCGGCAAGGGAGAACGATGCGCTGAGTCCAGGTTTTTCTCTACAGAAAGAGCTGACGGTGAGGATAAGACTGCCTCATTTGTTTCCGGCTCTAAGTGGGGGAGCGGGAAAGGTTGTTGGTTAGAAGACATCTACTTGCTCCTGACGTAGGCTCCAAGCATATCCGGGATGGTTTTCAGCCAACTCTCGGTGCGTTCCCTGAGCTACGAAAGTTGCCGGTTCCTCCAGGTTCCCATGTGGCTTATCCATGATAAAAACCTGATCCGCTTGGTCGAGCGGGGTGAGGCGGTGGGTTACCAGGATTACGCCCCGTTTATGCTCCTCACTGCCGGCAGTAAGTAAGTCTCGCAGCAAAGCATCAGCGGTTTCGGGATCTAAATGTTCTCCGGGCTCATCAAGTGCCAATAGCGGTGCTTTCGCTGCTAAGGCGCGAGCCAAGAGAATGCGGCGACGTTCCCCACCCGAAATAGTGGTCGCTCCCGAACCTAACTCGGTTTCTATCCCCTCCGGCAGAGAAGCCAGCCATTCACCTAAACCGGCTTCTTTGAGTAGTTCTTCGCCCTCGGAAACAGACAGCTGCCCATTAGCCACCCGCAAGTTTTCTAGAATAGTGGTCTCGAAAATGTGGGCATCCTCGGGGGTAATCACGAAACTCGCGGCTGCTTGCAGACGCGGCAGCGAGAAAATATCAACCCCATCAATTTTTACGCTGCCAGAAACCGGTTTTAGCAGGCCAGCTAAGGTATATAGCAGCGTGGTTTTCCCAATGCCAGACTGGCCCACTATTGCCAAGTGATCCCCGGGAGCCAAACGCAGATTAATCCCGTCAGCCACCACCGGGCCGCCCGGCCAGCCAATAGCGAGATCCTTGGCTTCTAAAATACTGGCCGCACTAGGATCGAGGGTGGTATTGGCGTTTTCTTCTTCCGCTTTCTCCGCCTTTATTTCTGCTTCTGCCGGCAGCATATTCATGATTCTCACCGCTGAAGTTGCGGAGATAACTAGCTGCTGAGCGGCGGGACCCAACTGCGCGGTTCCCTCGAAAGCAGAAAGCGGAGTCAGCGCCAACACTGCCAACATTACCTCGGGGATCGCTTGCTCATTGACCGCAAAAATCCCGAAATAGGCGGCCATGATCACTGCCATGAGCATCCCAAACACATCGATAGCCGCCGCCCAGGCTGCGGGTTTTGCAGAGGCATCTTTAGCGTCATAAAGCTGATCTTCTAACTCGGATAATCCCGAAAGCACCTGCTGGGTTTGCCCATCAACCGTGATTTGAGCGGCGCCATCAACAATAGTCATTGCCACTTCGGAAATGTGGGCGCGGCTTTCGGTTTCCCGGCGCTGGGCAATCCGGGTAGAGCGAATAGTAAAGAGCGGCCCCACCACTCCCGAGAGCAACAGCCCCAGCGCCAAAAAGAGGCCGGCGCGCCAATCTACTAGCGAAATTCCCACTACCGTAATTACCCCCACGATAGTGGCTACCATTGCCGGCAGCAGGCTTTTGACCACGAAATCGCCGATATTATCAACATCGGTTCCCATCCGGTCGAGAATATCTCCGCGCCGCAAACTGGCAATCCGCGCAGTATCGGAATGCGAAAGGGTCTTATACAGATTAGTGCGCAGGGTGGTCATCCCCGATACCCCCAACTGGTGGGATGCTAGGCGCTCTAAATAGCGGAAGACTGCTTTCGAAATCCCGAAGAAACGCACCGATACCACTGCGACCTCTAGGTAGAGGACGGGAGGCATTTGCGAGGCGCGCGCAATCAACCAGGCGGCAGTCGCCCCCAGAGCAATTGAAGCGCCCAATCCGGCGGCACCCAAAAAACAGGCGAGGAACAAAGTTCCCGGTTTTAGTTCCAAAAGTTTTATCGCCCGCTTAAGTGCCTGGCGTTCTTCAGCAGTAATAAACCAAGTCTTCATTTATTCCAACCCCCGGGTCGAACCTAAGAATTCAGGAATCTCCGCCTCACTGGCTATGGCTGCCTGCGGCTCGCTATCGCGATATTCCTCGGCCTCCTCAGCGGTAAAGGGCACCGAGGAAATCCGCACTACCTGGTCTGCGATCTGGGCAAGTTCTTTGCGGTGAGCAATTAAAACTAAGGTTTTTCCCGCATCCTTTAGCTGCTGGACAACTTGGGCGACCTGGGCAACCAAATGCGCATCTAGGTGGGCAGAAGGTTCATCGAGAGCAATTAATTGTTTTGTAGACAGCAGGGCGCGTACCAGAGCCAGACGTTGGCGTTGGCCAACTGAAAGACCTTCCCCGCCTGCGCGTAAGAAAGTATTCCAGCCTTCTGGTAGTTTCGCGACTACCTCGGCAAAACCGGCGAGATTAGCAGCTTGTTCCACCTGCTCGCCAGGTTCTCCATGCGGAAATAATTCCTTCAGATGGGCGGGGCTCTCCGCAACATTTTGGGCTAAAGTTCCCGGCAAAAGTAGTGGCATCTGGGGAAGCCAAGAAGTTTGCTGCCACCAAGAATCCGGAGAAACCTCCGCTAAATCCACGGTTTTACCGGAGGTATCGGTAAGGGTAATCTTTCCGCGATCACCAGAGAGCTGTTTTAATAACGCCATCACGGTAGTGGTTTTACCTTCGCCCGATTTGCCCACTAAGGCGGTAATCGTAGCTGGTTTAATCACCATATTTACGGCATTGGGCGCCCAAGCGCCCCGCGAACGCATCCCCAGATCCGTGATAGTAATAGTGGTTTCTTTTAAGTTAGGAGCCGGCTGCTCGCCCCCAGTAGCCGGGGGAGTTTCCAAAATTTCAAAAGCCGATTGCGAAGCCGCAAGTCCATCAGCGGAAGCGTGGAAGAATTTACCAACCTCGCGTACCGGTGCATATACCTCGGGAGCCAGCATAATCGCTATTAATCCGGTGTAGAGATCGAGGCCTCCAGCCACCATCCGCAAGCCCACGGTAACCGCCACGATGGCTACCGAAAGAATCGAGATGAACTCCAAGACAGCACCCGATAGGAACGCGATCCGTAAAGTCGCCATCGTGGTTTGGGTATAGGTTTTGCCGATGGAAGAAATCTGTTTTTCGGGGCCACGGTGCCTGCCTAGGCTCTTCAAAGTGGCAAGACCGGCAATAAGATCCAGTAGCTGCCGCCCTAAATGCTGCATTGTGGCCAGGCGGCGATCCGAAGCAGTTTGGGTCATTAGCCCGATGATCACCATAAATATCGGTATCAAGGGAATAGTAATTATCGCCACCAGTGCTGACCAAAAATCCAGCACCGCCATGACCACTAAAACCAGGGGAGTGACCGTAACTGCCAAGATCAGCTGCGGGATATAGTCCACGAAATAGGGGCCAAGCTTTTCCAAGCCGCGGGTAGCTAAGGTGACCGTGTCGGTACCTTTACGTGCCAGCCAGCGCGGCCCCAGTTTCAGACAGTGAGCAAGCACTTGGGAACGCAGTTCGCGAATCGCCTTCTTAGCCGCCTTATGCTGGTGGTTGGAACGGAAATAGGTCAGACCTACCCGCGCCAGCGACACGATGGCCAACCAAAAAGCGTAGTGAGCTACCTGATCCCAGGACTGGCGCAAAGAGATAACCGGAGAAATCAAGGAAGCAATCAGAAAGCATTGGGCGATAACTAATCCTGCTTGCATAATGCCGGTGACTGCGGTGATGGCGATGGCTAGACGCGCTGACCGGGCATATTTCAGCAGTTTCGGATCAAGTGGTTTCAAAGCAAGTATCCTCCGTGCAATTAATGGGACTATTTTCCCACACGAACCTGAAAACTCTAAACCATGTTCATCGATTAGCCGCCGCTTACGCGCGGGGACTGGGGTAGAAAAAGTACTCGGGGGACCCCGGTGAGCCTTGCTTCGCTCGGCTCAAGCCCCCTCTCGCATCTTTTACCGCCCGACCCTTGCTGGGAATCAGCTACTCGGTACCGGCCGCGACTCGAGCGTGGAGTCGAGGTTTTATCCGAGTGGGCGCGGTGGGCATAAGAATTCGGAAAACGCCGCTACGTTTTCCGAATTCTTGGGCGGGAGGAAAAACCTCGGCTCCGCGCTGTACTTGGCGGGATAAAGGTTACGGGTTGATGCGGGAGGCGGTGGGGAGCTTGATTTCTTTGCCTGCCCGGGGCAGCGCCTCTACGCGACCAGATTGGGAGTTCCGCCGGAAGATTACGTCGGAAACCCCCGAGAGTTCCGAGGCGGCCACCACTACCGGCTCCGCGAAATAGCCTTCGGCAGAGGGAGCCACCCCGGCGTGGGGGAGAACCGATACTTTGGTACCGGCGGTCAGGTTTAATCCCGCTTCCACCACACAGTCATCACCTAGCGCGATTCCGAGCCCCGAGTTCGCGCCCAGTAGGCAACGTTTTCCTAAAGAAATTTGTTTCCCAGTCTGACCGGAGACCGTAGTGGCGGTAGAGGCACCGCCTCCGATATCGGAGCCGTCATCGATCACAACCCCTTGCGCTACTCGTCCTTCAATCAGGCAAGCGCCCAAAGTGCCGGCGTTAAAGTTAACGAAAGCCGCATGCATAACGGTGGTGCCCGGCGCTAGATAGGCTCCGAGACGTACTTTTGCTCCATCAGCGATGCGCACTCCGGAAGGGATAATGTAGTTAACCATCGGCGGGAATTTATCTACGCTAAGGAGGTGAATTGGGTGGCCGAAGCTTAAACGCATCCGCATACGGGTAGTTTCGAAATCCTCGACCGCACAGGGACCTTCGGTCGTCCAGGCAACGGTAGGTAGACGAGCAAACAGGCCATCGAGGTTAATGGTATTTGGCTTTACTAGGCGATGGGAAAGTAAATGTAAACGCAGGTAGGCATCGGCGGTGGAGCGGGCAGATTCGTCCAGATCAATCGTTACCACGGTAGCGGTACGGTTGACACCTCGCCCATCGTCACGTCCTTCAATCTGGCTTAGCTTTTCGATTAACTGGACGTCTGATTCATCTGGCTGGTCACCTAGGTAGGGACGCGGATACCATACGTCCAGGGTTTGACCGGTTTCGCTGACGGTTGCGAGGCCTACCCCGCGTGCTTTTCTTTCACTCATAACTCAACCTTATCCGCTCAGGATTCATTTGGTAAGACCTTCCATAAATTTGGCCAAAAAAAGCCAAGTTCGGTTAATAGTTTACGCACTAAAGGTAAAGAAATGCCAATAATTCCGTGGGGATCCCCCTTAATTGATTCAATAAAAGCCCCGCCTAGGCCATCGATAGTAAAGCCTCCGGCAACTTCTAGCGGTTCTTTAGTCTCGGCATAGGCACGAGCTTCCGCCATGCTAATCTCACTAAAATATAGGGTGGCTTGCGAATGGCCTAATATTTCGTTTTCGCAGGTAAATCCGGTGGCAGAACGCTTTAGCGCTAGCGCGCAATGTCCGGTGAATAGAGTGGGGCTTGCTCCTGAAAGTTCATGTATCTGCTGCAGAGCGCGTTCAAAGCTGTGGGGTTTTCCCCGTAACTTGCCGTTAAGTAGCAGCATAGAATCGCAACCTATTACCGCTAGGCGTGCGCCCAAGGGGAGGTTCTCCAGATCTTCTCGTGCCTTGCTATCTAGGGAAAAAGCGTTAGGACGCGACCTCTTCGGATTGGTTAGTAGCTGGCCGATATGACGGGCTTTCGCTTGGGCTAAAGCGGTAACTACCTGCGATGGATCTGTGGTTTTAAGTCCGGCGCGCACCGCGTCCTCGTCAATATTTGCCGGCCAGGCAAGAGGGGGAACGCCCGCCTGGGTTAAAACTTTCAGGCGAGCTGGGGAGGCAGAAGCTAAAACAAGTCGATCGGTCATAGAACCTATTTTAAGAGGCGTAATCCGGAAACCGTAGAACCGGAATTTGGGTACGCGCTGGCTACTAGGTGGGTAGTAGACAAGAAAACGGGAATTATAAAGGGGCAGGCAAATACGAATCAGTGCTAGTAAGTCGCGGGAAAGTTTCCCTTAGTGCGCGGAGATTGCCGGGTCTGCTGGAAAAAGTGAGGTCATTCACCTTAAGGTTAAGGGGTGAGTGAATCCTTATCCGCAGCCCAGATAGCGCGTAACACCGTGATGCGCCCGGTGTGGAAACTCATCGGGGGGGCGCCCACTATGACTATGCGGGAGATGGCGCAGCAGCTGGGAGTCAGTGTCGCAGAAATCGACCATTTTTGGACTTCCTGCGGATTCCCGAAGGCTGATCCCGATTCCTATATGTTTACTGAACAAGATGCGCAGGCAATCGGGGAATGGAAACAAGAATTTGGGGAGGGAACCCTGGGGCGTACTACGGTGACCTCCCTGCTGCGCGCACAGTCCTATATGGCTGATCGCTTAGTGTTATGGCAACTAGAGGCGATTGTGACGGATTTTCAAGAACGTATGGGTTTGGATGATACCTCTGCGCGCCTGGTTGTCTTAGACAAAATCGACGAATACATCGATCTGTTGCAGTCACAACTGGGGTATGCCTGGCGCCGACAGATGGCATATCTGTTGCTAAACACTAACCGGGAAGTAGAAATGCGCGAAGGTAAAGACGCCGCTACCGATTCCTATCCTTTAGAGCGCTCTATGGGTTTTGTGGACATGGTGGCCTATACGCGCCGTTCTTCCACTATGAGTGGTGCCGCCTTGGCCGATCTGGTGCAAAGTTTTGAGATGGCCTGCCGGGATGTAATTACTACTCGCGGAGGACGAGTAGTGAAAACCCTGGGGGATGCGGTGCTATATGTTGCGGACGATTTGCTGGTGGCCGCGGATATAGTGTGTTCCATTGTGGAGCTCCTAAAATCCCGGCCGGAAATTTTACCGGTGCGTGCCTCCTTGGTTCACGGACGGGTAGTTTCCCGTTCTGGCGATATTTTCGGACCTCCGGTTAACTTGGCTTCGCGTTTGGTAGATATTGCGCCGCGGGGACAAATCTTGATGGATGCTGACTCAGCCAAGCAGCTGCAAGCTATTGACAATAAAGGGTATTTCGCGGTCAGGCCGGCTACCACTCGAGACCTGCAGGGAGTAGGCGAGGTGGAAGGATGGCTGCTTACGCGCGGGCACGCTCAGCAGGGCGAGCAGCCTTTTATTCGTCGCAGCACCCTAGAGATAGCTGCTCCGCCAGTAAAAAAATAGTAAAGCTATTTTCAGTTCGCTGTAGTGGCGACAAAGTTTTTTTTAGATTAGCATGGGAATATGACTACAGTTTTACTTGTTGAAGATGACCCGGCAATCTCCGAACCTTTGGCACGCGCCCTCGGACGAGAAGGCTACGAAGTGCGCGCCCACGGCACCGGCCGGGGAGCCCTCGGCGATATTCTAGGAGCCGATCTGGTGGTTTTGGATCTGGGTCTGCCCGATATGGATGGTTTAGATGTGGCTCGGGAGATTCGCTCCCAGGGATCATCGGTACCGATCCTGGTGCTGACTGCCCGCACTGACGAAGTCGACATGGTAGTGGGCTTAGACGCGGGTGCTGACGATTACGTAACCAAGCCCTTCCGTTTGGCGGAGTTACTGGCCAGGGTGCGCGCCCTGCTGCGTCGCGCGGGAAGTGACTTCCAGGACGATACTCTCGAGGCACAAGATATTAAGATCGATGTTTCCGCTCACCGCGCCTTCCAAAATGGGCGGGAACTGCAGCTAACCGCCAAAGAGTTCGATCTGTTGCGGATCCTGATTAAGGAAGCCGGTAACGTGGTGCCGCGGCAAGTGATTATGCAGGAAGTATGGGGTTCAGATCCGGCTGGTTCTACCAAGACCCTCGATATGCATATCTCCTGGTTGCGCCGCAAACTGGGTGATGACGCCGCCTACCCCTATTACATTTCGACGGTGCGGGGAATGGGCTTCCGTTTCGAGACTGAACGAAAGTAGTCTGTCATGCGCCGGCGCGCGCTGTTAATGGTTTTCCAGTCGGTTCTGGTTTCCCTGACCCTACTGGGGTTGCCGCTGGCGATTCTAGCGCCCGCTTACGTGTGGCAGTCTAGCCAGACTAGTCAAGATCAACTCACGGTTAATCTTTCTCGCTACCTGGATCAGATTGGCACCCGCGACCTGGAACGTACCCAGCAAGCGGTGTCCAACTGGCAGCGGGTTTATGCGCCCGAATCAGAGATCAATATCGATCAACGGGAAAAACGGATCTATCACGCGGGTGCGGTAGCTGCTAACTGGCAACTGTATTCCCATGCGCGCAGTGCCGGCGGTCTCTATGTGTCTTTGCGTTCCTCGGCGGTGCCGGTGATTTGGTCAGCGGTGGGAGCGGTCTGTGCTGTGCTAATCTGCGGAGCAGTCGCCCTGGGGGCGGGCACCGCCTTCGCTTTTCACGGTTCCCGACGCTTGGCGGCACCTCTTATCTATCTTTCTGCCCAGGCTGAGCAAGTGGGGTCGGGGGTAGTCCAAGCCCGCATCCAACCTACCGGGATTGAAGAAATCGATCTGGTCAGCGAGGAACTTTCCCGGTCCGGGGAACGGATTATTGGCCGGATCGCCAAAGAACGCCAATTTGCTTCCGATGTTACGCACCAGCTGCGCACCCCCCTTACCGCCCTGTCCATGCGGATTGAAGAAATCGAATACCTCACCGATGACCAGGAAGTACGCAGTGAAGCCGAGGCCTGTCTAGAGCAGGTAGAACGAATCACCCAAGTGGTAGAGGACTTAAAGAAACGCGCCGCGCAAGCCAATCATGGCAATACCCAGGCGGTGAAGATAGATGATATTTTCCGTCAGCAAAAGAATGAGTGGGCGGCGCAGTTTGCGGCGGTAGGCCGGGAAATTGTTTTTAAAAACCAGGTAACCGATCGCTTGCCGCTAGCCACTCCCTCTTCGCTATCGCAGGCAATTGCTACTTTAGTGGAGAACTCCTTGAAATATGGGGCGGGCACGGTCACGGTTTCTACTCGTAAAGGGGTTTCTAGCCGCTCCATATTTGTGGAAGTTACCGACGAGGGCGAGGGCGTGAGTGAGGAACTAGCTCCTCATATTTTCCGGCGCGGGGTTAGCGGTCATGGCTCCAGTGGCATCGGACTGGCACTCGCGAAAGATCTCATAGAGGCAGATGGGGGACGCATCGAGCTCACCAGTCGCAAACCGGTAGTATTCACGATTTCCCTCTCAGCGGTTTCCGAATCTATGTCTCCGGATCGGCTCTTGCCGCAGGGAGGATTAGTGGTGGTAGGACGCCGCCACGGACGCCAATAAGGTAATATCGTTGGCGCTTGGGAACCATTAACCAAACTCCGAGCGCGGGTATGGCTTGAATATTTGCTACCGCAATAAATGCTCGGGGTGCGCGGCTTAAACTTGCTGGCTAGAGCTCCTTTAGATCCAAATAATCGGAAGTATCCGCCATCGCCGTCAAAGGCATAGGTAGCACCACCTGTTCATCGGGGCGGACTGCCAGTTGGGTGCGGATATAGTCTTTAACCGCTTTGCGGGTATGGATATGATGCCCCGCTTTTTCGGACATAAACCAGCGATGTTCCAACACCTCATGGAAGATCTGCGCCGGCTCTAGTTTTGAGCGTAAATCATCGGGAATGGCGTTAATAGTGGGCAGGTAAACCCGTTCTAGCCAGGTGTTTGCCACTATACGCAGCGGTAGCTTCTCCATTTTCTTGCGGCGTTGATAGGTCAAAATATCGGTGTAGATCCGTTTGGCTTGTTCTTCTTGTACTTCCAGACCGGTTAAATCTTTTACTCGCCGCTGGAAATGCCCGGCCTCGACTACTCGCGGCGCGAAGCTTAGAAAATCTCCGTCCTCGTCGCTTTCGATTTCTACCTGACCGATATCGAACCCGAGTTGCCCGAGCCGCTCGGCACGCGCTCCTACTCGCCAAATCTCATCGGCCGGGATACGTTCGGCTCCGGTTAAATCATTCCAGAGGTCGTGGTAACGTTTCTCCAGGTAGTCACCGACGATAGTGGCGTCAAAATCTTCATCTACCAGGCCTCCGGCTTGCAAATCCATCAGTTCCCCGATGATATTCATGGCGCCTAAAGAAACGTCATATTCGCGGGAACGGTCGGAAATATTGTCATAAAAGCGTCCGGTTTCCGCATCTACCAGGTAGGCGGCATAGGTGCCGGCGTCACGGCGGAAAAGGGTATTAGACAGGGAAACATCTCCCCAGTAAAAACCGTTGAGATGCAGGTGAACCAGCAGGGCAACTAGGGAATCAAGCACCCGATTGAGGTTGTCTGGAGATAGATGCTTGGAAAGTAGCACCCGATAGGGAAGGGAATACTGCAGGTGGTGGGTGACGAGGGCGGCCGGTAGTTCCTCGCCGTTTTCATCGACTCTTCCCGCGACCACCGCGGCCACGGATACGGTAGGCAGTTCTTTACTTTGCAGTTGGCGCAGCATTTGGTATTCATGCAGCGCGTCCTGTTCGGAGATCTCTTTTACCGCAAAAATTGCGCCCCCCGCCTTAATGAAACGCACCACGTGGCGGGAGATTCCCCGCGGAAGGGCAGCTAGGAGCTCATTGGGCCAATCCTCTAAAGGTAGTGACCAGGGGAGAGTAGGAACTAAAGAATAGAAGGAGGAAGTACCAGAGGTAGTAACCCGAATTTTGTGCTTGTTTGGCAAATTTCCTCCTCGTTGCAATTGCTAAGACAATTCTGGCATAGGGGGTTGGGAAAGTGCGAACGCATTTAGCTAAACTCAGATAAAGAGAGTTAAAAAACAGTTAGGGAGACAGTGCTCGAGCAGGAAATCGGCGGATACAAGGTACTTAAGACCTTGGGTGCAGGGGGGATGGCTTCAGTTTATCAAGCTGAATCCCCCACTGGTCGCGAGGTAGCGCTGAAGTTCTTGCATCCGCAGATTGCTAATGACCCCAATGCTCGCAAGCGTCTGCAACGGGAGGCAGATGCGATTAACCGAGTCAGCTCCTCCGGGGTGGCGAAAGTTTTTGAGGTAAACACCGCCGGGCAAACCCCGTATGTGGCTATGGAACTAATTCGGGGAGTAACTATTGCCGAGGACGTGAGCGCCAATGGCACTTGGGATTTGCCAGACTTGATTGACTTGGCACAATGGCTCGCAAAAATTTTGGGGGAGTTGCATCGCGCCGGGGTAGTGCATCGCGATATCAAACCCGCTAATATCATGATCGCCAAACAAGGACCCGTGTTGATTGACTTTGGGATTTCTCAAACTCCCGGCGCTGAACGTTTGACTGCCACCGGCCTGGTTACCGGGACTCCCGGCTATATTTCCCCGCAGCTTATCCACGGCGAGGATGCGCGGGAGCGTGATGACTGGTGGGCTTGGCTGTGTGTATTACTTTATTGCGCCAGTGGACATCCGCCCTTTGGGTCGGGCCCCGTGGAAGTGGTACTGGGGAGGATTACCACTGGTAATCCCGACCTATCGGGATTACCCGATTCCTGGCAACGGGTTTTTGCGGCTGGTTTCCAGGTGGATCCGGCGCGTAGACCCTCCCCCCAAGAACTGATAGCGGCATTGCAAGCGGTAAACGAGGGTAAAGATCCCACCCCTTATTTGTCTGCCGGTTTAGCGGCGGGGGATACCCTAGGAACAGAAGGAGTATCAGCGGCCGCTGTTTCTGGATCCGGGGCGCTTCCTCCTAGTTTTTCTCCGCATCTCAATCAAGAAGACCGGAGCCAAGATGTAAATCTGGGAGTGGTTCCGCCTGGCCAGGAAACCCGGCGTTATCCCCCTGCGGCTCCGGTGATTAGCAGCGAAGCAAATAGCATCCGGGAAGCAAATGGTGGTTATTTGCCCACCCCTAGCGGTGCCAGTATGAATCAGCCGCAGGGGGCCTCGCCATTGGGCGGGCTCGGCAGCGGACAGGCGGAGCAGCTAGCAGCGGCAGGCGCGCAATGGCAGCCGCGTTATCTTCCCCAAAAACTGCCGCAGGCTTGGCTGTCCTGCTTACTGTTGATGCTGGCCTTGTGTTTCGGGGTGGGGGCATTCCTTTACCAAAATGATCCCCAAATGGTAGCGGATCCGGATCTGTATGCGGTAGTGTTCATGCTGCTGGTGGCGATTTCCGCGTTTTTCGGGGTGTTTAGGGCGCGCCTGCGGGATGCCCAGCTGGCCTCGGGATTGCTGAAACCTCCCCGGGCGGCCCTGCGAGCCCAACCTCTGCTCGCGCCGTTAATCGGAGCAGTAGTGGTGACCGTGCTGGTAGGGCTAGGGGTGATACTGCTAGGGCGCTTCGGTTACCAGCCGCTAGTGAATGCCGCCTACCCGGTTTTGCCGGAAGGATTACGGGAGCGACCGGAAGTTTATAGAGCATTTTTGTACTTGGGGTATTCCCTGCTGGGGATGATTGTTGCTTTTTGTTCCCGGGCTTTCCGCGTAGGTTTTGGCTCCCTAGTGCGCTTGTTAGGGGGAGCCGGGGCGCGTTTCTTCTGGTGTTTGGTGGCGCTGGCCACCGGGGTGGGCGCGCAATATCTGGTAGTAGGCGGGTACTGGTAGGAGAAGTTTGCAACTTTTACTGGTGAGAATCCCGGATGAAGTGGGAGCCGGGCGCGTCCTCATCTATGCTTAAAGCAAGCAAATTAAGAAAGTCGCAGGAAAGTAATAGCGGGAGAGTCATGGCACAGAAAAAAGGTAAGATGCAGGCCGCTAAGGGTAAAAGCTCGGCGAAAAATGAAAAAAATCGCCAGCAAAAAGTTTGGAAACAGGTAGAGGCGCAGCGGGAAGCGGCACGGCGCAAGCAGACTCGTAATCGCGCGATAATCGCGATAGTTGCGGTGCTGGTGGTGGCGGCGGTCGCCCTCGCCGGATACCTGGTTGCTCAGAGCGGAAATGACAAACCTAGTGGGGATGTGCTTTCCGGTCAGCGCCCAGAAAAAATCGCTGCCCTGTCTGGTCAGGAAGCCGTTGATGCGGCGCAGGGGATTTTAGTTGGTCAAAAGGGTGTTTACCAGGCTACCTCGGGGGTGCCCACGATTGAGATGTGGTATTCCTATGGGTGTCCTGCCTGTTTGAATCTGGAGCATAAGCTGGGGGATAAAGTCTTGGCTTTTGCTAAAGATGGTAAAGCTAATCTGGTGCTGCATCCGGTGGCTACTCACGCCCTGCCGTGGACGATCATCGCCGGGAATGCTTCTATGCAGGTAGCAGCAGGTCAGCCGGAGAAGGCGCTGGATTTCCACCAGGCGTTGATTGATGCCGGATATGGAGTGATGTTCGCCAAGGGGGAGGACGCGGGCTGGAAGGATCAGGGTAACTCCACACTGATGACCGATCCGGCGAAGTCGCTAGAAAAAATCAAGGAGGTTGCCAAGAAGGTTGGGATTAAAGACGAGATCATTAACTCCTTTAAGGCAGAACCCCAATCGGCACTGCTGGAGAAGTGGCAAAAGCAGTGGGCGGATGCTGCGGGTAAGCAAACCCAGCAGGTAGGCACCCCGATGTTTGCCTCCAATGGGAAATTGGTTGAGAACCCGATTAACCAGGATGGAAGTTTTAACGAGGACGTGCTGCTGGGGAAGTAATAGTCTGGGGCTGGTGGCTAGCCGGGAGACGGGTCGCCCCTAGCTGCGGTTTTGTTCATTTACTAAAGCCATGACAAACTAAAGGGCGTCTTCATTTTCGAGGACGCGAGGCGAGTGCTGCGGGTACGGGATACCTACCCAACGCGCAGGTTTCGTAAGGGTCGCGGGCGTTACGCACGCACCGCGCCCTCTGTACGCATTGCGTACCCGCCGACTTAGCTCAGTTGGTAGAGCAGCTGTCTTGTAAACAGCAGGTCATCGGTTCGAGTCCGATAGTCGGCTCCACTAAGGAATCTGTATTCCTATTGCCGGGGTTAACTCTAGCAATAGTGTGTTTAAACACGAATACTGCACCAAGATACTATTGATGATAATAGTTAATACAGGTAATCAATGCTTTCGATATGTCACTAAACAAAGGAGTAGCCCGTGCCGAATGCTCTTAAACTTTCTCGCTGTTTAGCTATGTCTGCTGCTCTAGCTTTGGGTTTGTTGGGATTTGTAGCTCCCCGGGGATTAGCTGCAGAAACTGTCGCTCCAGACGGTGCTGTTGCCGGCCAAGAGGATGGGAACGCTCAGTCCCTTCAGGTCTCAGACCAAAGCCCGGTAAATGAGTTGAGGTCGGCAAACCGAGCCCCCGCAGGTGCTACCCCGGTAGGAACGGTGGAAAACTTGCCTCGCTGGCGCAGCCTGGCCAAGGATGACAACCAGGCTATGCCGGAAAGCCCGGACTGGGATCCCGGCATGGGACGCTCGTACAACTTTACTGCCGAGCATGAAGACGTAAAGCTACCTGAAGACCAAGGTGGCTGGGGCTGGGACAAAGCCACTCACACGTTCACGTTAAGGAATTTTGATGATTCTAACTTCTTGGTGCAAAAGCCAGAGCAGGAAGTCCCCGGTAAAAAATGGCGAGCGACCGGCTTGGTTATTAACGCGAGAATGCTGACGAAAGATCAGCCTTTGACCATTAGGTTCGAAGGAACTAATAATCTCGGCGCTACATCCGGTTCCGATGGTATAAAGCCAATATATGTATTGGCAGGTGAAGGGGACGTTATTATCGAGGGCGCACCCGAAGCAGTGCTCAACTTGAATCCTCGGCCGTTTTGGAATGAAAGTGGGGGATTCCGCGGCGATCTTTATGGCATTTGCGTACAGCAGTATGAACCAGGCAGCGAAAGCCGTCTTAAAACCAAGAGCGGCCAACTAAAACTAACCGGTGGAACCGTGAATATCACCGGGAAATATAGCGCGGACGAGGTTAACGCTGAAAGCAACTTCAGCAAGATGCTTACGGGGATCGACTCGGGTAAAGACGTGCTAATCGAGGGGAAAACAGCACTAGCGGTTAAACTCGACAGTGCTGATCCGAGCAAGAGTGAAGCCATGTCTATTTACTTGGACGGTAAGTATGGTGGCGCTGATCAAATAACCTTTGATACAACCGGTGCGGTAGAGCTTGACAGCTCTGATCGATGGCCAACGGTTTATGGTGCTAGCTACTACTCGGGTAAAGGCTCGGTCACACATAAAAGCTACGCGGATTATGTTTATGCTGGTCCCCAGCACGACTTAGTTGAGGATGATGACACCTACATCGGTGTCATCTCTCCAATTAATGCTGCGCAGATACCAGACCGTAGCGGGAAATGGTCGTTTTTCCGGGCAGAGGACGGGTCTTACATAAATGAGGCCACTGTAGCGGCTGTCTATGCGGTAAAAGCAAAAGTTAAAAACCCTGACGAGGCTAATACAGAGGTAGAAGACGAGCACGGTAATCCGGTAACTGAGGTGATAGCGGATAAGCATATTGCCATCAAACATGAAGTGGGGGATGACGCATATGATATTGCTAAAGCCCTCGGGCGTGAAGATCGGGCAATAGCTCCCGGCGCTACCGTAACTTTGAAAGCTCCTGCTGCCCCTGCAGGTTACACCCTGAACTGGAAACTGGTAGGCGTTGATGAAGATAAGCTTGCTGAGTTGTACGCAGCTATGGGAGTTAGTGCAGCAGACCTGGAGAAAGCTAACCTAGCTTACGTCCAACCGAAGCAGCACGTGAACTGGCAGGTTACCTACTCTAAGAAGCCTGTTCCTAAGCCCGAATCCAAGCCGGATTCTAAGCCTGAATCCAAGCCGACATTGCAGAAACCTGTGGAGGCTTTGCCTGAGACCGGTGTGGCAGCAATTAAATATTTGGTTCTGCTAGGTACGCTGGCCACATTGGCTGGTGCCGCCGTGTTGCGGATGCGTAAGAACTAGTAATACTAAAAATAAGTAACCGGGTAGAGGCTTTTCTATCCGGTTACTTTTTTGTTTTCTGGTCAAGCCTCCTGGGTTCGCCCTCGGGAAGGGGGTAAAACTGTTGCGCTCCCAAGGCGGGTGGTACTACACTTGTAATACAATGTAGGCAGGAGAGATGATGGGGACGATTAGTTTACGGGTTCCAGATAAAGAGCTGGATTTATATAAGGATTACGCGCGGGTTCTAAACCGGAGTTTATCGGCGGTTATTCGCGCAACCATGATGGAACGCATTGAGGACGAATACGACTTACAGACGATCGCGCGTTATGAAAAGCAGAAGGGTGCCGGTGAGGCGGAGCTGTATTCCCACGATGATGTATGGACGGAATTGGGGGTATGAAGCGGTATTCGCTCTACTACACGAAAGAAGCCAAGAAAGCCCTGAAAAAACTGGATAAGCCGGTTTTGGTGATGATTAAAGCGTGGGTAGAAAAGAACCTAGTCAATACCGCCGAGCCGAGAAAGTATGGGAAAGCATTAAAGGGCAAATTCTCTGGTTACTGGCGTTACCGGGTGGGAAACTATCGGCTCATTACGGAAATTCGGGATCGCGAACTGATTATTATTCTGGTTGATCTGGGGCATCGCAGGGATGTTTACCGATAATAATTTGCGCTAAAGGCTACATCTGTCTGAGAGCGAGCCAGGGAAGGGCGAGAGAAACGTGAGTATGAAAAATCCGGTGTATCCCGGGGCGGTAATCCGGGAGGATTTCTTGAAGGAACTTGGCATTTCGGTGAGCGACGCCAGTCGTAAGTTGGGGGTGTCTCGAGTTACCCTTTCGCGGGTTCTGAATGGGAAAGCGGCGTTAACCCCAAACCTGGCTTTGC
>OKIP01000022.1_pt1 | contig 27452 bp, 25 predicted proteins | sample 1612181 | NCBI WGS metagenome assembly OKIP01 (sample SAMN04436781, study PRJEB24849) | human gut metagenome | biome: human gut; feature: NICU; material: stool | host: Homo sapiens | place: USA: Saint Louis, MO | collected 2011-03-31
TCTTCTGGATCAGCATGAGGAACTCAGCATTGGACTGGGTTTCCTTGAGTTTGTCCAGAACCACTTCCAGTGCCTGCTGTTGCTCAAGGGATCCGAGGACGCGGCGCAGCTTCCACATGATGCGCAGCTCTTCAGGCTTGAACAGGACTTCCTCGCGACGAGTGCCCGAGGCGTTGACATCGATGGCCGGGAAGATTCGACGATCTGCCAGCGCGCGCGACAGGCGCAGTTCCATGTTGCCGGTGCCCTTGAACTCTTCAAAGATGACTTCGTCCATCTTGGACCCGGTCTCCACCAAGGCAGAGGCCACGATGGTCAGTGAGCCGCCTTCCTTGAGGTTGCGGGCTGCGCCGAAGAACTTCTTGGGCGGGTACAGCGCGGAAGCGTCCACACCACCGGAGAGGATACGACCTGACGCCGGTGCCGCCAGGTTGTAGGCGCGTGACAGGCGCGTGAGTGAATCGAGCAGCACGACAACGTCCTGTCCCAGCTCGACCAGGCGCTTGGCTCGCTCAATGGCAAGTTCGGCAACCGTGGTGTGGTCGGAAGCGGGGCGGTCGAACGTGGAGGCGATGACTTCACCCTTGACAATGGAGCGCATGTCGGTGACTTCTTCAGGACGCTCGTCAACCAGGACGACCATGAGGTGAACCTCAGGGTTATTGACCTCTATTGCCTTGGCGATCTGCTGGATAATCATCGTCTTACCGGCCTTCGGCGGGGAGACGATCAATCCTCGCTGTCCCTTGCCGATCGGTGCCACCAGGTCGATGACGCGAGGCGTCACGGCCTTCGGGGTGGTTTCCAGGCGCAGCTGCTCATTGGGGTACAGCGGCGTCAGTTTGCCGAATTCGCGGCGCTCGCCGGCTTCCTCGACAGACATTCCGTTAACGGTGTCCACCTTGACCAGTGCGTTGTACTTCTGGCGCTGGCGCTCGCCTTCGCGAGGCTGACGCACCGCACCGGAGACGGCATCGCCTGCGCGCAGGTTCCACCGGCGCACATTGCCCAAAGTGACGTACACATCGTTCGGGCCGGGCAGGTATCCCGAGGTACGAACAAAGGCGTGGTTTTCCTGAACGTCCAGGATGCCTGCGATAGGTGCCAGCACATCGTCTTCACGAATTTCCGGCTCATTGTCGCGACGTCGGTTGTTGCGCGAATTTCGCTCCGAACGATCTGAGCGGTCTCGGCGCTCGTCACGGTCTCGTCCGCGGCGGCGCGCATTGCGTTCTCTGCGACCGCGCCCACGGGAGTTGTTCGCGTTGTCGCCTTCAGGCAGTTCAATCTCATTGAGTTTGCGGTGAGCTGACTCGCTACCGGACTGCTCAGCGTCGGCCGAGTCATCATCACTGTGAACACCGGCGAGTTCAGCACGCACATCGAGGGCAGCCGCGCGATTCTCACGCGCCTCGTTGCTGCGGTCATACTGGTTGGAGCGTGAACGTCCGTGACCATTGCCCTTGCGGGCCAGTGGCTTGCGTTCGCGGTGCTCGTCAGATGAGTCGCCCTCGTCGTGGCCGTCACCCTTGGGAGCCAGCGGCTTGCTCTGGACGTCCGACCCAGGAAAGTCGAGTGAGAATTGACGCGGCTCGACAGCACCGGCAGTGGCGACGCGGCGACGTCCTCGTGACCGTGTCGGTGTCGAGGCCTGTTCGCCTGTCGATTCAGATTGGTGGCGTTCAGAGGCGCCAGCGGCAGGGCGTTTGTGCTCTGAGCGTGCTTGAGACGAATTGTTGCCGCGGCGGGCGGCTTCGATGGTGGAGACCAGATCGGCCTTGCGCATGGTCGAGACTCCGCGGAGCCCCATCTGCGCTGCAAGTGCCTTCAGCTCCGTCAGCTTCATGGCTGACAATGGCGCGTGATTCGATGCGCCATCAGTGTGATCGTTGCTCACTAATTGTTCCTCACTTGATCGCCCTATGCGGGCAGATGAAATCCGTTGAAAGATACACAAACGGAGGTGTACACGTCGAACAAGTCTTGTGACGAGTACCAGGATGGCCGACACAGCGGCTATGACTGTACAACACAGTCACCGCTGAAAAGTTTAACCACTTCTCCCCCCACTATGCCATCTTTCGCGTGGCAATGCGAGGATTGTTGAGCGGAAAATCACACATTGGGACGCTGCGGGCGATCTGTTCGGATTCCATCCCCGCTGACAGCCAGAGAGCGCACAGTCCAACCCGACCGCTGCGCGCTCGCACGCATGTCATCATCCACGTGGTTCAACGCCATGACAGTGGGTCCTGCGCCGGAGACCACTGCCGCCACGCCGGCTTCACGCAGCCAGTCAACCAGTGCCAGTGACGGCTCCATCACGGCGCGCCGGTATTCCTGGTGCAGATGGTCCTCAGTTGCGTCGAAAAGCCAGCGGCTGATATCCGCATCGTCCGAGCCGAAAGTGCGCGCATTGTCGGACATGACGGCAACCAGCACAGCTGCACGTGAAATATTGGCAATAGCATCGCGATAGGGCACGACGTCGGGCAGGACCTGACGCGCCTTCGACGTGGCGAGTGGGAAATCAGGAATAAACACGGTGGGCGTCATCGACGCGGGGGGCTCAAATCGCAGGGCCTGAGCGTCATCATCACCCATCCACGCCACTGTCATGCCGCCTTCGATTGCGGGGGCCACATTGTCCGGATGCCCTTCCATGTGCGTGGCGAGCTGCAGGATCGTGTGATCATCCAGCGCCTCAGCGTCGCGGATCAGCTCGCGCGCCAGGGCCAGTCCCGCCACGACGGCACTGGCCGATGAGCCTAATCCCCTGCTGTGCGGAATGACGTTATGGCAGTGCATTCTCACGCCTACCTGCGGCGCGCCCACATGATCCAAGCCCACTCGCATCGCACGCACGATCAGGTTGTCGTCGCCCTCGCTGACAGTGCCTGCCCCTTCACCCTCGACAACAATGCTGGTCGGGCCGGCGGTGGCGTGAACGGACACGATGTCGCGCAGATCCAGTGCGATCCCGAGACAGTCAAAACCCGGCCCCAAATTGGCGCTGGTGGCCGGCACGCTGACACGAGCAAAATCCGCACGCAGTTGCACGATGGTCTCCCACACATTGATTAACAGTGAACGAGGGCGGCGCTCGCCGCCGTTCGTGAGGCGATGAAACTTAGTCTAGACCGCACACGGCGCCGAATCGCCCACTAACGACACAGCGATGCGCCTGCGTGCACCTCGGTAACGTCGGCTACTTCAACCCCAGCAGTTCAGCAACTTCGTGCGTGTCGGGTGCAACGACTTCGGCCTGCACACCCCCGTCAGGCAGGGCCGCGAGCGCCGTCTTCGTATCCTTCAGGCCATTGCCCGTCACCGTACACACAATTCGTGCGTCGCGCGGAACGCGTCCGTCTTCAGCTGCGCGGAGCAGCCCGGCCACGGATGCGGCAGATGCCGGCTCGACGAATACTCCGGCTTCGCCGGCGATGATCTGCTGGGCGCGCATGATTTCCTCGTCGGGAACAGCGGTGATGAGTCCCTTGGAATCGTCGCGCGCACGTGAGGCGAAATCCCACGACGCAGGGAATCCGATCCGGATGGCGGTCGCAATTGTTTCCGGGTTGTCGATGGGGTGTCCGGCAACAAATGGTGCCGCTCCGGCTGCCTGCACGCCCCACATCTGCGGTACGTGTGTGGCAACGGCTGGAAGGTTTCGGTAGGACTCTTCCATCGTGGTGACAGCTTTCTGGCCAGCTACGACTTTTACCGAGCCAGACCCGGAACTCAGGGACAGTTTGACCAGTGGTTACTTCCATCGGAGAAGTATTGATCCTTCCAGATCGGCACCTGTGCCTTGATCTGGTCAACGATTTCGGCAGTCACTTTGAAGGCGGCGGCGCGATGCGGGGCATCTACCACTACTAGCAGGGCGGTTTCTCCGATTTCTAGCCGCCCGATCCGGTGGCGTACGAAAACCGCATCCAAACCTGCAGCGTTATCCCCCGCTGCCTCTGGGGAAACCGCGCCCTCGCCCTCGGAAAGGCCCAGCTCAATCGCGTCCCGGACGGCTTTAAGCAGAAATTTTTCGGCCTCCGGGTGGGCAGAATAGATCAGGTGGGTCACTCCTTGACCACCGTCATGATTACGGACGCAGCCGTTAAAGACCACGCGCGCGCCACTAGTGGCCGGAATATCCGCTATCGCCGGGGACGAACTGGGATCTGCCAGGGGTTTTTCTGTAACTTTTACATCGAATATCATCTATCACCCTCCTGAAGCGCTCTACCGGTATTGTATAAGGCAGTAGCTAGGGGAAAGGACGCGCATGGTTTTTGAACGAGATCGCCTCACCGCCACTGTGGACGGGATTGGTGAGCGCGGGATTGATTCTTTGCAGGCTGCGCGGATTTTCGTGGTAGGTGCGGGTGGTTTGGGCTCGCCTGCCCTGGCCTATTTGAGTGCCGCCGGGGTCGGCACCTTGGGTATTTCTGATCCCGATCGGGTCGAACAATCGAATCTACAGCGCCAAGTAATCCACCCGGCCTCTAGCTTGGGGCAGGTGAAATCGGTGTCAGCCGCAGCTACTGTCCATGCCTTAAATCCAAATGTGCGGGTGCAATTGGAACCGAAGATCACTGCTGATAATGCCCGCAGTATTATCGGCGCCTATGACTTGGTGATTGATGCGACTGATAATTTTTCCGCGAAATATCTACTTTCGGATACTTGCGCCGAAGTGGGACGCCCGCACCTGTGGGGAACTTTAGTAGCGATGAATTTTCAGATTTCGGTGTTTGCCGAGGGACTTACTTTACGGGATCTATATCCGGCGCCTCCGCCCGCGGGGACTACCCCCACTTCGCGGGTAAATGGCGTGTTGGGAGCGGTTTGTGGGCAGGCCGGATCGATTCTGGCAACGGAAGCTATCAAAATGATTGTGGGAGTAGGCGAGCCGCTGCTTGGAAAGCTCTTAATCGTCGATGCGGGTAGCGGAAAATGGAATGTGGTGCATTTTGGGAACGCAAACCATAGACAAGCAACGGTATCCGGAAAGGATAAATAATTATGAAACCGGTAGATGAATACCTGAACCAGGTGTTAACCCAGGTAAATTCGCTTCCACCTACGGTGATGCCAGTGGCGGAGGCTTTGGGCACCACTTTGGCGGAAGATGTTTTTGCCCGTTTCCCGGTACCACCTTTTACTAATTCCGCTATGGATGGGTTCGCGGTGCGTTCCTGCGATCTTCCGGACGTCCTCGAAAATACGTCGATCCCGGCGGCTACCGGAGCAGAAAAAGGCGCAACGACGCTGCCTGCTGCTACGCCCAGTCGATCCGAATTGCCGAGCGCCCCGGGGGATGATGGAGCCCAAAAAACTTTGCCCTTAACTTTGCCGGTTCAAGCCGATATTGCCGCTGGTGATAATGGGGATTATCAGCTCAGTCCCGGGCATGCTATCCGGATTATGACTGGCGCACGAATGCCGGCTGGCGCCGATACCGTGATTAAAGTAGAGGACACTACCCTGCCGGCTGGCCCCCTTGACCTACCAAAAGAGGTCACGATTGAGCGTTGTCCGCGCGCAGGAGCCAATGTGCGCAAGGCAGGCGAGGACGCCGCCGTGGGTGACCTGGTGTTAGCGGCGGGAACAGTTCTTACTCCCGCGGCACTTTCTTCGGCGGTTTCGATTGGCTATTCAGAGTTACCGGTGTATCGCCGTCCACGAGTAGCAGTAATCTCTACCGGGTTGGAGCTGCGTCCGGCAGGCGCGACCCTGAAGGGAGCGCAAATCCCCGACTCGAATTCGGTGCTGTTAGAGGCGTTGTTGCGCCGCCAAGACGTAGTCGTGTCGGGGGTTTACAGTTCCGATGATGAACCGGAAGTATTTGCAAAAACCTTGCAGCAGGCTGCCCAGGGTGCGGATTTGATTGTCACTACTGGCGGAGTGAGCGCTGGCGCCTATGACGTGGTTAAACAAGTTGGCTTATCGGGAGGTTTAGCGTTTACCAAAGTTGCGATGCAGCCGGGTAAACCGCAGGGGTTTGGCACTATTTCCGCCCCCGATGGTGCCGATGTCTATGTGGCAACTTTGCCGGGCAACCCGGTCAGCGTGTTTGTATCTTTCCACGTATTCGTGCGTCCGGTTCTGGCCGCTCTATCTGGCAAAGAGGGGCGCGTGGCGCTGCAGACTCGCGCCGCCACTACTACCGTGGCCTGGAAGTCCCCTGCCAGTAAACGACAGTTCGTGCCGGTACATTTGACCGAGGCAGAGCGGGTCGGCGATACCCCCACGGTTACTCCGACTCACCGCCTGGGGGCACGTTCGCACTTTGTGGCTTCCCTGCATCAAGCGAATGCGCTGGCAATCATACCGGAGGACGTAACCGAAGTGGAGCAATGGAGTCTGGTAGATGTGTTGCCCTGTTAGGGACACCTTTATAGCACCAGAGAGCGATCCGGGCACCAGGAAAGAAGGAACAGTTATGGAAGACCAAGACGCACAACATTTACCCCATTTAAACGCGTCTGGACAGGCACATATGGTGGATATTACTGGCAAGCAACCCACGGTGCGCGAGGCGCGGGCGCGCGCTTTTGTGCAGTGTTCACCTAAGATCATGGCGGCTTTGCGAGCTGGCGAAGTCCCGAAAGGGGATGCCTTAGCGGTGGCGCGTATCGGCGGAATCGCGGCCTCCAAACGTACCCCCCTGCTGCTACCTTTGGCGCACCCGATTGGGGTGCATTATTGCGCGGTGGATATCCGCCTGGCTGAGGACGGAGTTGAGATCCTCGCTACCTGCCGCACTGCTGACCGCACCGGAATCGAGATGGAGGCACTCACCGCTGCCTCCGTCGCCGCTTTAAACCTGATTGACATGGTGAAAGGGGTAGACAAAATGGTCTCTATCCGCGAATGCTATGTCCTGGAAAAACGTGGCGGACGCTCGGGAACTTGGGTGCGTCCGGGATGCGAGCAAGAAGCGGCAGCTAAGGAAGTTGATCATGGCTAGTTCACCACAGTACCTAAATGGAGTGATTGTGCTGGCAGGTGGGACTGGCGAACGTCTAGGCGGGCGCAGTAAACCTAATCTACTGATTGCCGGGGATCGCCTCATCAGCTGGACTTTGTCTTTTTTGCCGCCAGTTCCCACCGTGGTGGTGGCTCCCGAGGAGGTGGAGGTTCCCGAGAAAGTTTTCCTCACTATGGAGGAACCTCCGGGCTCGGGACCGGCAGCCGGGATAGTTGCGGGCTGGCACCGTTTAGCTGACTCGTTCGTGTTTTCGCCCTCCGATATTATCGGGGTTTGCCCCGTGGACGCTCCCCTGTCGGGGTTTGCCTTGCGGCAGCTGGCAAGGCATTTACAGGAAACTAATGAGGACGCAGCCGAAAAAGAAAAAATACTCTTAGGCCAGGTGGGGGACGTTACCCAATATGTTCTGGGGGTCTTTACCGTGCGAGCGCTGATGGAGATGGCGCGGGCGAAGCCCTTAAATCGCTCGGTGCGCGGGGTGCTAGGTGAAATCGGGTTTGCCACCCGCGAGATTTCCCCGGATTATGCCCACGATGTGGATACGCCGGCAGATATCGCCCCGGTAACCGAGTTACTACGCATTTCCCGCTAGCTAATCCAGGGGGAAGGCGGCGGGATCTAGCTGCTCTAATAGGTGGGGCAAGAGCGGACCGAGGACGCTCAGGGTGTCGCGGACTCCTCCCCGAGAGCCGGGCGCATTGGCCACGATGGCACCCGCGGCGCCCCGAGCGGTAATTCCCACCAGGGCTCGCGAAAGCGAAGCAAGAGGAGTGGCTTTTAAACCCTGCTGACAGATTTGCCAAGCAATCCCGTCCAGGCGTGCCTCCAGCAAGGGGGCAGTGGCCTCCGGTGTCAGATCCCGTTCGGTGATCCCGGTACCTCCGGTAGTGATTACTACCCGCGCGCCCTCGGCAATAGCGGCGCGAATTTCATTTTGGACGGATTCGATTCCATCGCTTACTACCCGCACTCGATCTACATCGATTCCGTACCCAGCCAGCAGTTCTTGCGCGAGCGGCCCCGACTTATCTGGACGTTCTCCGCTTTTACAACGGTCTGAAACGGTTATCACCGCACCTGCGGCGCGACCACGTAATTTTTGCAGTTTTTTCTCATTTAAATGTGCATGCGGATCTACTGACAAGGCGAAATCCTCCTACCAATTACGCAAACCAAAACTTGCGATTACCTGGATATTTTCCCTAAGACCGGGCTAGTATCACCGATAAAAATACCGCTTTAACCTGCAGATATTATCCAAAAACATCATAACACGTAAAAGTCAGAAAAAATCTGACAAGCTAGTAGCATTACCCAGTATCGAAGGAAGTTTTTAGCTATGGAAGCTGCAAAGAAGTCTAAGTAAGTACTTTCTGACTGGGAACCGAACAACCCGGATAAATGGAATTCTGGTCTTGCCTGGCGCACCCTGGCAATTTCCACCTATTCCCTAATCCTGGCCTTCACCGTATGGTTCCTGGTCTCCGCAATCGCCCCTAAACTGAATGAGATAGGATTCGACCTCACCAAGGCGCAGCTTTATTGGCTGACCTCGATGCCCGGTCTGTCCTGCGGGTTCTTGCGTTTGATCTATACTTTCTTGCCGCCCATCGTGGGTACCCGCAAACTGGTGGGCTGGTCTTCAATCCTCTATATGATTCCCATGTTGGGATGGTTCTTTGCGGTACAAAACCCGAACACCCCCTATTGGTGGCTACTAGCTTTAGCCTTCATGTGCGGAATTGGGGGCGGTTCCTTCTCTGGCTACATGCCTTCCACTGGATATTTCTTCCCCAAGCGACTTTCGGGGACTGCTTTGGGACTGCAAGCCGGGATCGGCAACTTGGGGATGTCGATCATTCAGCTGGTCGGCCCGCTGCTAATGGGATTCTCGTTATTTGGCCTCACCTGGATGAGCCCCCAGCAGACCGCAGACGGGGCAAGTATTTGGGTATCTAACGCCGCAATCTTCTTCGTACCCTGGTGCATCGTGGCCGCCATCTTGTCGTTCACTCTGCTACGTGACGTACCGATTAAAGCCAATATTCGCCAGCAGCTCGACATCTTCAGCAATGCCAACACCTGGTACATGACGGTGCTGTATGTGATGACCTTCGGACTATTTTCGGGTCTCTCGGCAGTGTTCGGTCTGCTAATTAATGACAATTACGGCGCCGAGTCCCCCCTGAAACTGGCGGTCACTGGCGCCTCCTTCGCCTTCCTGGGGCCGCTGATTGGTTCAGTGGTCCGCATGGCCTGGGGGCCTTTCTGCGACAAAATGGGCGGAGCGATCTGGACTTTCATTTCTGGAGTGGGCATGGCGGTTACTCTGGCCATTGCCGGCTTCTACCTAAGTAATCCCCACGGCATGAGTGACTTTTACGGTTTCCTAATCGCCATGCTGGTGATGTTCTTCTTTGCTGGCCTGGGCAATGCCGGTACCTTCAAACAGATGCCGATGATTATGCCCGCCCGCCAAGCAGGCGGCGCCATCGGATTCACTGCCGCGGTAGCCTCCTTCGGCCCCTTCGTGGTGTCGGTAGCCCTCACCATGATTTCTCCGACGGTCTTCTTCTATGGCTGCACCGTCTTTTGCATTATTGGATCGGCGCTTTGCTGGTGGCAGTACGCTCGCAAGAACGCTCCCTTCCCCGGATAACCAATTATTCCCGAGGGCGCAGCCTCGTCCTCGGGAGCAAAACTTAGTAAGCACAAAACTCAAAGGAAAATAAAATGGCTGGTTCTTCGTTATTAAAACTAGGTGCGAAGCTTAGGCGCGGGCAGGTAAGCCAGGATGCTCGCCAAATGTTCCTGGTCGGAGGGCGCGAAGCGGATGCGTTCTACCGGCAACGTTTCAGCCATGACAAGGTGGTGCGCTCTACTCACGGGGTGAACTGCACCGGTTCTTGCTCCTGGCGAGTATTCGTAAAAGATGGGCTGATCACCTGGGAGGCGCAGGCAGTGGATTACCCCTCTACCGGCCCGGATATGCCCGACTATGAGCCCCGCGGCTGTCCGCGCGGCGCCGCCTTCTCTTGGTACGAATATTCCCCCACCCGGATTCGTCATCCCTATGTGCGTTCAGTGCTGCTAGATGCCTACCGCAAAGCGAAGCAAACCCATCCTGACCCGGTAGAGGCCTTCCGGGCAGTCGCTTCGGATCCGGTAGCCTCCGCCGCCTATAAATCGGCGCGCGGCAAAGGGGGCATGGTGCGTACCAGTTGGGAGGAAGCCCTAGAAATCGTAGCCGCCGCCAATGTGGCCACCATTAAAGACTACGGTCCGGATCGGATCGCCGGATTCTCGGTGCTCCCCGCCATGTCGATGGTTTCTTTCGGTGCCGGTGCCCGTTACTTGCAGTTAATTGGCGGGGTAAACCTATCTTTCTATGACTGGTATGCAGATCTTCCGGTCGCCAGCCCCCAGGTATTCGGAGATCAAACCGATGTTCCCGAGGCCGGAGACTGGTTTAACTCCTCCTACCTACTAGTTTGGGGTTCTAACCTGCCGCTCACCCGCACCCCGGATGCGCACTTCATGACCGAGGCGCGTTACCACGGACAAAAGATGGTGTCGATTAACCCCGACTATTCCGATAACACCAAGTTTGCGGATGAATGGCTGCGGGTTAATCCCGGTACCGATGGAGCGCTAGCTACGGCGATGGGACACGTGATTCTAAACGAGTTCCACGTGGGTAAACAGTCTCCCTATTTCTTGGACTATATGCGTAGCTATACTGACTCCCCCTTCCTGGTAAAGCTAGAAGAAACCCCCGAGGGGCTGGTGCCGGGCAAATTCTTAAGCGCCGCTGATGTGTCTAGCCTGCCGGCAGAAGTTAAAGATAAACCCAAACCAGAGTTCCGTTTCCTAGTGATGGATGCCGATGGCAGCGTGAAGGATCCGGGTGGCACCTTGGCTGACCGTTTCACTCCGGAAGGTAAAGGTCATTGGAACCTAAAGATGGAGGGGGTAAACGCCCAGCTCAGCCTCTATCAAGAGGGCGGGGAAAGCGCTGAAATTACCCTGCCCCGCTTTGACCTGGTGGCCGGGGAAAACAAAGGTAGCTCCGTGGGTGCTGGCACGATTAACCGGGGGGTGCCAGTCCGCAAGGTTGACGGGCACCTGGTGACCACGGTTTACGATATTTTGCTAGCTCAGTACGGAGTCAAACGTGCCGGTCTCCCGGGCGTTTGGGGCGAAGATTATCAGGATTCCTCCAACCCGGGCACCCCGGCATGGGCAGAAGAGATCACCGGGGTGCCGGCTAATGCCACTATCCGGATTGCCCGCGAGTTCGCGCAAAATGCCCTCGATTCTAAGGGGCGCAGCCAGATTATTTTAGGCGCGGGCACTAACCATTATTTCCACTCTGACCAGATTTATCGCACTATCTTGGCGCTGACTTCGATGTGCGGCACTCAAGGGGTTAACGGTGGCGGCTGGGCACACTATGTTGGTCAGGAAAAGGTACGCCCAATTACCGGCTGGACGCAATACTCATTCGCCTTGGACTGGCAACGCCCGGCGCGACAAATGATCTCCACCGGTTTCTGGTATTTAACCACTGACCAGTGGCGTTATGATTCGCTGACCACCGACCGCTTAACTTCGCCTGCGTCTGTGGCCTCAGTACCCAAGCAAAACATTGCGGATTCTTTACTGGAAGCTACTGAACGCGGCTGGATGCCCGCATATCCCCAGTTCAATCGATCTTCTTTGGAGCTGGGGCGGCAAGCGCAAGAATCCGGGCAAAAACCCGCTGACTACGTGGCCGCACAGCTCGCTGCCGGAAAGCTAGAGTTCGCGGCGAAAGATCCGGATAACCCGGTGAACTACCCGCGCGTCCTCTTTAACTGGCGTACTAATCTGCTGGGGTCTTCCGCCAAAGGTACCGAGTTCTTCTTACGCCATATGATCGGGGCCGATAACGATGTCCAGGCCGAGGAAGTACCGGAAGACCAGCGTCCTCGTAACGTGCGTTGGCGCGAGCAGGCCGCGAAAGGCAAGCTGGATTTGGTGGTGACTGCGGATTTCCGCAACACTTCTACCACTTTGCATTCTGACGTTTTGCTGCCAGCTGCCACCTGGTACGAGAAACATGACCTGTCCAGCACCGATATGCATCCCTATGTGCATACCTTCAACGCCGCGATCCTGCCGCCTTGGCAGGCGCGCACCGATTTCCAGTTGTTCCAAGATTTAGCGCAGTTGGTCTCCAAGATGGCAGGCAATCACCTGGGCACCCAACTAGATCTCCTGGCGGCTCCTTTGAACCACGACAGCCCGGATGAGCTGGCTAATCCCGCGGGGGTAGTTATTCCCCGCGAGGAATGTGGCTGGGTGCCGGGAGTCAATATGCCAAAGATTATTCCCATCGAGCGCGACTACACCAAGATTGGAGAGAAATTTAATTCCCTCGGTCCGGTTATCGAAAAAATGGGGATGGGCACCAAGGGAGTACCTTTCACCCCGGATAAAGAGCTGCGGGAAATGCGCGAACAGTTCGGAGAAATCGAGACTGCGATTGGCCCGCGTCCGCGCCTAGACACCGACCAGATTGCTGCCGAGTTCATTTTGAAGTTCTCGGGCACCACCAATGGACGCCTCGCCACCCAGGGCTTTAAGACCCTCACCGATAAGGTGGGCGCCGCTGGAGATATGACCGAAATGTCGCGCGGACACGCTGATTACCAGATCACTTTGACGGATGTGCAACAGGCTCCTAAGACAGTGGTTACTTCCCCCGAATGGTCAGGCAGTGAGCATGGAGGGCGGCGTTACACTGCGTTTAGCCAAAACGTAGAGTACCTCAAACCCTGGCACACCCTCACTGGCCGGATGCACTACTACCTGGATCACGATTGGATGTGTGCCTACGGAGAATCCCTGCCCACCTATCGTCCTCCGCTGGATTTGCATCACCTGTTTGGAGAACCCGCACCGGGCATGGTGCGCGGGGATGGCACCCCCAGCGCCGAGGTCGCAGTCCGCTACCTCACTCCTCATAACAAGTGGGCGATTCACTCCCAGTATTTCGATAATCTCTATATGCTTACTCTCGGCCGCGGCGGGCAAACCGTGTGGATGTCGCCGCAGGATGCGGCCAAGATCGGGGTGCGCGATAACGAATGGATTGAGGCCCATAACCGCAACGGAGTGGTTAGCGCCCGCGCAATTGTGTCCCACCGGATCCCGGAGGGAACCGTATTTATGTATCACGCACAAGAACGGATTGCCCACACTCCGCTTAACCAGTCAACCGGTAAACGGGGCGGCACCCATAACTCTCTGACCCGCATCTTTATTAAACCAACCCACTTGTTGGGCGGCTATGGGCAGTTCTCGTACGCCTTCAACTACACCGGTCCTACCGGCAATCAACGCGACGAAGTCACCTATATTCGTCGCCGCAGCCAGGAGGTGGAGTTCTAAATGTCAGTGGCAGTTTGCATTTTCTCTAAAGGAGACCAGTCATGAAAGTAATGAGCCAAGTGGTCATGGTTATGAACCTGGACAAGTGCATTGGTTGCCACACCTGCTCGGTGACCTGCAAACAGGCCTGGACTAACCGTACCGGCACTGAATATATGTGGTTCAACAATGTGGAGACCCGCCCCGGACTCGGTTATCCGCGCACCTGGGAAGACCAGGAAAAGTGGAAGGGCGGTTGGCGGCGCACGGCCTCCGGCAAGTTAGTTCCGCGTTCTGGGGGGAAACTAGCACAACTGGCTAAAATTTTCGCCAACCCCAATATGCCGCAGATAGACGATTATTACGAGCCCTGGACTTATGACTATGACAAGTTGTTGTCGGCTCCGGCGGGTTCTAAAGCACTACCGGTGGCGCAGGCGCGCTCCCAGATGAGCGGCAAGCCTCTAAAGAACATTGAGTGGGGGCCGAACTGGGATGACAACCTGGCCGGATCTACCGAAACCATGCAGGATGACCCCGTCCTAAAAAAGATGAACCAGCAGGTAAAAGCGGATCTCGAGAATTCGTTTATGTTCTACCTGCCGCGGATTTGTAACCACTGTTTGAACCCCACTTGCGTTTCTGCCTGCCCCTCGGGAGCGATGTATAAACGCACCGAGGACGGGATTGTCCTAGTTGACCAGGACGCTTGTCGTGGTTGGCGGATGTGTGTTTCGGGTTGTCCCTATAAGAAGGTTTACTTCAACCATAAGAGCGGCAAAGCCGAAAAATGCACCCTCTGCTACCCCCGGATTGAGGCCGGTGACCCCACGGTTTGCTCTGAAACCTGTGTAGGCAGGCTGCGTTACCTGGGGGTTATCCTCTATGACGCGGATCGGGTCAGCCAAGCGGCGGCAGTCAAGGAGGAAACCGATCTCTACCAGGCGCAGCGTGATGTAATGTTGGATCCGACCGATCCGGAAGTGATTGCGGCTGCGCGGCAAAGCGGGATTCCGCAGTCCTTTATCGACGCCGCTCAAAATTCCCCGGTCTATAAGCTGATCGTGGAATATTCTCTGGCATTGCCCCTGCACCCCGAGTTCCGCACCCTGCCGATGGTTTGGTACATTCCCCCACTATCGCCGGTAGTAGAGGCAGTAACTGCTTCGGGAGCTGATGGGGAGAACCACAAGGTTCTGCTGACCGCCCTCGCCACTATGCGCATTCCTCTGGAATACCTAGCAGACCTGTTCTCCGCCGGGGATCCGCGACCGGTGGAGCGCTCCTTGCGACGCCTAGCAGCTATGCGTTCCTATATGCGCGACATTAATCTGGGCGATCAGCCGAACCCGGAAATCCCGGCTGCGGTAGGCATGAGTGAAGAGCAAGTAAAAGCCATGTACCGTCTGCTATCGATTGCTAAATATAAAGATCGCTACGTTATTCCCACCACCCATCCGGAAACTGCCCGCACCCCCAGTGAATATATTTGTCCGGTGGGTCAGGGCGCATCCTCCGGCAAAGTCCCGGTGGAAATCGGGAGGGCACCGCGGTGAGCGCTAAGGTTTCTTTTATTCCTAGCCGGCAGGAGGCGCCCCCGATAAGTGCGGTGGCACTCGCGCCGGAGCAGCGTTCGGCTGCCTTTATGGCTTGCGCGCTGCTCCTGGATTACCCCGGCGATAACTTTGAGGAGATCTTGTCCCAGGTAAAGACGGAAGCTGAACTCTTACCCGAGGAGATCGGTCGCGAACTTGGAGAGTTTTGTTCATGGGCCCGCCTGCGGGGAGTACGCGGAGTCCAAGAGGACTACGTGGAGACTTTTGACCGCAAACGTCGCTGCGCCTTGGAGCTTACCTATTACGCCACCGGAGATACCCGGCAACGCGGAATCGCGCTGACGGTGTTCTCGGATTTATTTAGCGCCGTAGGTTTCGAGCCTCCCCACCGTGAATCGCTACCTGACTATCTACCGCGGGTTTTAGAGTTGGCCGCCCGCTGTCAGGGCGAAGATTTGTCCTTAGTCTTAGGCGCAATCGCGGCCAGCCGCGAGGGGATCGAAGTGCTGCACGCTGCGCTGTGCTCGCTAGATTCCCCCTGGCAGAAAGTGGTCGCTGCCCTACGCATGGTATTGGGGGAAGCCGATAGGGAAACTACTGAGCGCATGGAGCGTCTAATCCGTCAAGGTCCGCCTACCGAATTGGTGGGCTTGGATGACAGTAATAACTTGCCGTGGCCGCAATTAGCCCCGGTTCAATCAGACAGCGCGAGCGAAGGGTGAAGTAATGGACGTGTTGTTTTGGGGAGTATTTCCCTATATTTGCATTACGCTGCTAGTTGGCGGTCTCATTTGGCGTTACCGCTCTGACCAGTATGGATGGACTTCTGAGTCCTCGCAGTTGCGAGAAGCTAAAATCCTGCGAATGGCTTCTCCTCTATTCCATTTCGGGATCCTGTTCGTGCTGTTGGGACACTTTATGGGGCTGATTATCCCCGACTGGATGACCGAAGCTATGGGGGTCTCTCAGCATCAATATCACCTGCTAGCTACCGTTGGGGGTACCGTGGCAGGGATTGCGGCGCTAGTGGGTTTTATCGGTTTGCTGTGGCGGCGTTTCGTTAACCATTCGGTGCGGTTCGCTACTACCGGTCGTGACCTGGTTGCCTACATTTTCTTGGCTATCCCCCTGGCGCTGGGAGCAATAGCAACTGCTGTCAACCAGCTCTTTGGAGCTGATGGCGGTTACAACTACCGCAAAACCATTTCGGTGTGGCTGCGATCCCTGTTCATGCTGCAGCCGCGAGTAGATTTAATGGCGAATGTACCCCTCAGCTTCAAACTGCATATCATTGCGGGGTTGCTCCTACTGGCAGTATGGCCCTTCACCCGCCTGGTGCACGTACTTTCCGCTCCGGTGGGTTACGTTACCCGTCCACCGATTGTGTATCGTTCCCGCCGCCCGGCTCCCGCGGCTAGCCCAGAAAAGCCGGGTTGGGCTCCGGTGCGGGCTACTGTCGCCGGCGGTGAGGACGCTGGTGGGGCGCCCGCCCAGGGGGCTTAAATCAGATCACTTTCCCGAGGGCGTCGGTTCGCTTTTTGCGCAAGCCGGCGCCCTCGATGCGTCCTATCTTTAAAGATTTCCACCTTCGCCAGTCGGTTTTACCTAAGCTTTAACACCTGAATCTATTTTTGCTATTAGCACTTTCTTCCCTTTTATTTCCGCATTACCCCAATTTTTCAGGTATTTTTTTCGTATCTGCGATAGTCTAGTTTTATGCCAAATTATCGTATCTCTACTATCGCCAACCTGCTGGGGGTCAGTGATGACACCATCCGCCGTTGGCTCGATGAAAACCTAATCAAAGCGGTTAACGGATCTGGTCCCAAGCGGGTAGACGGAGTCTCAGTAGCGCGTTTCCTTGAGGAGCGTCCCGCCGGGGGACTCCTGGGGGTGGAACCCACCGAATCAATCCGTAACCATTTCCAGGGGCTAGTGGTTGCTCTTAAGAAAGGCCAGGTGATGAGCCAGGTCGATCTGCAATGCGGATCCTACCGGGTGGTTTCCTTGGTTTCTACCGAAGCGGTAGAAGAACTGAACTTAGAGGTTGGTTCAGTAGCTAACGCCCAGGTAAAAGCCACTAATGTTTCGGTACAACTTCCCGAGGGAGGAAAACTGTGAAAAAATTTCGGCTTGTTGCCCTGGCTGCAGGGCTTGCCTTAGCATTAGGTGCCTGCTCGGCCTCCGGGGGCACTAAGGCCACAGAAAGCAAGACTCCGGCAGAAAAAACCCAGTTAACGGTGTTCGCTGCCGCCTCCCTGAATAAAGCCTTCCCGGAAATCGTAGAGAAGGTACTGAAAAAGTCCAACCCGAATATCGAAGTAAAGTTCTCTTTCGAGGGTTCATCTACCCTGGTAGATCAGCTAAAGAACGGCGCGGCGGCCGACGTGTTTGCTTCTGCGGATGAAAAGAACATGACCAAAGCGACCGATGCGGATCTAGTTACCGATGTCAAGCCTTTCGCTTCTAACACTTTGGCGTTAATCGTCCCCCAGGGGAACCCCGCCAAGATCACCGGGCTAGATGCCTCTTTGGAGGGCAAGAAACTGGTGGTGTGCGCCGAGGGCGTACCCTGCGGTAACGCTACAAAGGAACTACAGGAAAAGCTGCGGGTCACCCTCAAACCCGCCTCTGAGGAACAGAAAGTTACCGATGTACGCGGCAAAGTGGAAAGTGGAGAAGCCGATGCGGGACTGGTTTACCAGACCGATGCCTTGGCCGCTGGAGACAAAGTGGAGATTATCAAAGTTGATGGCATCGAGCAGGTAGTTAACGCCTACCCGATTTCTTTGGTGAAAGCTTCCAAGAACCAAGAAGCCGCCAAGAAATTTATCGATGCTGTGCTATCCGACGAGGGGCTAAAGATCCTAGAAAATTACGGTTTCTCTGCTCCGCTGTCACAAGATAAGAACTAAAGCTCCCCTTGCGTAAATCTTTCGGTGCTAAGCAAGCGGCGGGATCCCCAGCTTGGCTGGCCGGCCCCGCCGTATTAGCGTTACTTTTCCTGCTGATACCTTTCGGTGCCTTAGTAATGCGGGTACATTGGGGACAGATCCCCCAATTGCTGGCCACTACCGAAAGCCAAGATGCCCTCTGGTTATCCTTAAAAACCTGCCTGATTTCTACCGGGCTGTGTATCGTTTTTGGGGTGCCCCTAGCGCTTTGGCTTTCCCAGGCACGCAACAGTTTCTTTCCTCGCCTGGTGCGCACTATCGTCACCCTCCCGATGGTGTTACCCCCGGTAGTTGCCGGTTTAGTATTGCTAATCACCTGGGGACGCATGGGGATTTTAGGATCAAAACTGGATCTTCTAGGGATTCAGATTGGTTTCACCACGTTGGCGGTGGTTATCGCCCAAACTTTCGTGGCGATGCCCTTTCTGATTACTTCCCTCGAGGGCGCGCTACGCACTCGCGGTTTCCAATATGAGGCCGCTGCCAGGGGTTTAGGAGCTTCTCGCACCCGTACCCTGCTGCAAGTAACTTTGCCACTTTCCGCCCCGGCGATTGTTTCTGCAACCGCTTTAGCGTTTTCGCGTTGCCTGGGAGAGTTCGGGGCGACGATTACTTTTGCCGGTTCTCTCCAAGGAATCAGCCGGACTTTACCCCTAGAGGTCTATCTGCAACGAGAAACCGATACCGACTTGGCGCTTTCCCTATCGTTAGTGATCATTGCCTTGGCAATTGTGATGGTGGGCGGTACCCAGATGCTTTCCGACTATTGGTATTCGCGCCTGATGGGGCGACACCAGCAAAGTGCAACTACCGGAACCGTGGGTGCGATTAGTGGCTTATCGAAGAAAAAGAAACCGGAAAAACCAGCCGGACCCGGGGTGCATTTAGATGCGAAAATCACGGTGCGACACTTGGACGTGGATTTAGATTTTGCTCCCGGTTCTGCCACTGCCCTGCTCGGTCCGAATGGAGCCGGAAAATCTACGATTATTTCTCTGCTGGCAGGTACCTTAGTGCCCGATTCCGGCTCCCTTAAATGGAGCGTGAATCAACCCCGGATAGTACTCCTCGCTCAAGACCCCGCCCTATTTCCAAATATGTCCGTGCTCCGGAACGTAGTTTTTGGGCTGCGTTGCCTGGGGATTGATACGAATCGCGCCGAGCAGTTAGCCCGCACCCAATTGGCAGCTGTAGGTATGCAGACTCTGGAGAGGCGCCGTCCCAACCAACTTTCCGGGGGTCAGAAACAGCGGGTAGCTATTGCCCGCGCCATGGCGATTGAACCGGATGTGGTGCTACTGGATGAACCGATGGCCTCCCTGGATGTGGAAGTGGCCGATCAGTTGCGGCTGTTACTGCGCGAACGTATTGGGGGAGCCACCACTATCCAGGTAACCCATGATCTCACTGATGTAATTGCCCTCGATTGCCAGGTAGTAGTGCTAAAGCGGGGACAGGTTACCCAGCGCGGTTATTGGCGGGATCTGTTCGAGGAAACTCAGGATCGTTTCTTGCAACAGCTAACTCGTAAAGCCCAGCTAGATAACGTTATTAAATAGGTTTTGTTTTTAACCGTTGAATAGTCACCGCTTAGGTAAACGCGGTGATGAAAACCGGGTTACTTCCCTGTTGTCAGCAATAGGTAAGCTAACAGCTATGAGCACTTCCCATCCTGCCGAGGATTCTCAGGGAGAACCGTCTTTTCAGCACTCTTCACCGTTTAGCAAGGAGGCGGTCCCGACCCCGATAACTGCCGAAGATCGTTTAATCGCCGATTTTACTGCCGGCCTGCAGGCGCACAGCCGGGTACTGGTGGGATCGGGAGATGATTGCGCGCTTTTAGCTCATCCCGATTCTCGCTCCGTAATTTCCACCGATGTGCTGGTAGAAGGGATACATTTCCGTCGCGACTGGATGAGCCTGGAACAAATCGGGCGACGCGCCGCCGCCCAGAACGCCGCCGATATTGCGGCAATGGGGGCGAGTGCCCACAGCGCCGTTGCCGCGGTAACCATTCCTAAAGACATAGGTAAAGCCGAGATTAACGCCCTCGCTACCGGGCTGGCAAAAGGATTGGAAAGCTACGGATATGCACTGGTAGGAGGGGATCTATCTTCCGGACCGTGTCTGCAAATAGCGGTGACGGTGATTGGGGATCTGCAAGGGCGCCCTCCCCTCTTACGCTGCGAAGCGCAAGCCGGTGACCTGGTTTATTTCGCGGGCAATCTGGGGGATTCTGCTGCCGGTTTAGCACTGCTAGAACGCTTCCAGAGCCCCCAGAAAGCGATTAATGCCCCGACCCTAACCGCACTGCGCGACCTCGCCACAGAGGCGTTATCCCACTACCAGGTGCCACAGGTACCTGCCGAGCTCGCGCCGAAGCTAGCTGAGGCGGGAGCCCACGCCCTGATGGATGTGTCTGATGGGCTTAGCCGCGATGGCGCTAAGATAGCGGCGGCTTCTGGGGTAGTGCTTAATTTATTCCGCTCCCGCTTAGAAAAATATACCCAGCGTCTTGCCGGCTTGGCAGATTTCTTGGACGCCAATTGTTGGGATTGGGTTTTAGGGGGAGGCGAAGACCATGGCCTACTGTGCACCGCTCCTGCTGGATTATCGGTTCCCGGTTTTACTGCTATCGGGGAAGTATTACCCGCTAAGTGCGCGGCTACGATTGCGACCACCACAACCAAGGATGCGGACAGTATTGACCGGGATGCGCAGGACTCGCGGCAACTGTACCTGTTAGTTGATGGCAAGCCTTACGATCAGCAAGGTTGGGATCATTTTTCTGCTTGAAACAAAGATTGCGTGGAAATAACCGAAAATGGTGGCTCCGACCGGCATCGATCCGGTGACCTTTCGATTTTCAGTCGAACGCTCTCCCAACTGAGCTACAGAGCCTGGGGTCCTAAAAAGACCTGCGACCCAGACGGGACTTGAACCCGCGACCTCCGCCGTGACAGGGCGGCGCGCTAACCAACTGCGCCACTGGGCCTTATTCATTTTTCTTCCACCTTTCGGCGGATCGTACCCCCAACGGGATTCGAACCCGTGCCGTCGCCGTGAAAGGGCGGTGTCCTAGGCCTCTAGACGATGGGGGCCTTGCGGCCTGGCCTAAAGGCCTCGGCTCAGACTTGAATAAGCTTACCGGCATTTAGTCACTAAAGGCAAAGCGTTAGCCTATGAAGCCTCTCACAACTGAGGTTTACCGCGGTTTTTAAGGGTTCAATGACTGCATTTTTTGCCGGTGAAACGTAGTCTAGGAATATGCAGCTGCAACCTTTAGGCAAGTCCTCATCAGATGAAACCGTCGAACAAGTATTTGACTGGTTAACCAGTCTTGCCGGCATGGGCGTGGGGGTGCTGGCGGGTTTTGTCCTAGCTTTGATTGCTATCGGAATTTTAAAACTGCTGGCTAAGCGGCAACCGCTCACGCAATTACTACTCAATCGCGTCACCCGCAGCCTCTTTTTCACCCTGATGATCCTGGGAGCCTATCTCGGCTGGAAATACACTACTTCTGGCCTAGAGATTTCCAGCTCTACCGGGATTGGCCGCTTCAGCCAGGGACTGCTGATTGCGGTGATCTTGGCATTCACTTTCTTGACTACCCGTATTTGCTATCTCATCGAGGACGTAGCGGTAAATGCTAACCGCGAAAAACCGTCGCGCAACCGCTCGAAAATGCTCACCCAAGCACAGGTGATTCGGCGGGTCCTGCAAGCGGTGGTAGTGGTAGTGGGTATCGCCAGCGCGATTTTAACTTTCCCATCTGCCCAGGTGGCGATGAGTTCTATGCTGGCCTCGGCTGGCGTGGCTTCTATCGTGGCAACTTTAGCTGCCCAATCGACTCTGGCAAACGTTTTTGCGGGAGTGCAAATGGCGCTTTCAGATGCTCTCCGGGTCGGCGACAAAGTGCAAGTTCCGGGCTTAGATGGCAAGAAAGAGCTGGGCACGGTAGAAGAGATTACCCTCACCTACGTGGTGCTTAATCTCTACGATGAACGCCGCATGATTGTGCCTTCCACCCACTTCACCCAACAAAAGTTCGAGAACTGGACCCGCAAGCACACCCAACAAGTGGGAATGGTGGAACTTTATCTTGACTATTCCGCACCTATTGATTCCATCCGCGCCCAAGTGGACCTGCTGCTGTCTGGCACGGAACTGTGGGATGGGCGCAGCGCCAGCGTGGATGTCTCTGATATGAACGATGATTGCCAGACTGTGCGCATTTCGGTGTCTGCCGCCGATAGCTCTGATTTATGGACACTGCGCTGCTACCTGCGCGAACAACTGATTCAGTGGTTGGTGAAAGAGGTTCCTTGGGCGCTGGTTTCCCGCCGGATTCAACCGCAAGAAGTCCGCTACCTCAGCCGTGATCGTTCTGATGAAGAAGTTCATCGCTTGGCTCGCAAATTAGTGGGCGAAAATGATTTGCAGAAAGGTTAAACGATGAATGAATTTGACCCTCGCACCGCCAGTGAATCCGATTGGCGAGCCCGACTAGACGCGAACGAGTACTACGTTTTGCGCGAAGCGGGTACCGAACGCCCCGGCACTGGCAAATACCTACATGAAAAGCGACAGGGTATTTACCGTTGCCGCGCCTGCGGAGCAGAGCTGTTCCACTCTGATACCAAGTTTGATTCTCACTGCGGGTGGCCTGCATTTTTCCGACCCGAGGACGCCGCGGTCACCTACCACCAGGACTCTTCCCATGGCATGGAAAGAACCGAGGTACGCTGCGCCAACTGTCACAGCCATCTGGGGCATGTTTTTGAGGACGCACCCGACATGCCTACGGGGCAACGCTATTGCATTAACTCTATCTGCCTAGATTTTCAGGCCGAATAATATGCGGATTATCAGTGCAAATCTGCAGCACGGCACCCCCGCGCAGGGAACAGCTCAATCTCGGGACTGCTGGCAAGTACTAGCGCAGCAGTTTCTCGATTACCGTCCCGACGCCATTTGCCTACAAGAAGTTGATTTTTATCAGGCGCGTTCCGGTTTCGTAGATCAAGCCCGCATGCTAGCCGCTGCCCTAACCCAGTTTTCCGGGCAGACTTGGCAATATCGATTCTTAAGTTTCTTCGCTGGTCAAACTCTGTTGGGGTTGCGGTTACCTGTGGCCTTACCCAGTGACATCCTCGGAAAAACCTGGAACTTTTTTCGCGCCGATCGCCCGCTACTCGGAGGGTATGGAGTGGGAATACTTACCCCGCATCCAGTGCGGCGCTGGGTAAGTGCCAAACTCGGTTCCGCTGCCCCTAGGATAAATATTTCCAGCCCGGATCCGCGCACCTGGAAGTTTTACGGCGGGCAGACTCGCAGTGTGCTTGGGGCAGAAATCGTTACCCCGCAGGGGAGATTCCTAGTCGGCAGCACCCATCTAGAGCTGGGGGTGGATACCGCCAAACGGCAATTAATCCGCTCCTGGCAGGGACTATCATTACTTGCTGGCAAGGCAACTCCCCTGTTAGTCGGGGATATGAATCTGCGTCCAGAGGTGTCGCGCGCCCTCTACCCCTATTTATCTGTTGCGAGCGCCCCCACTTTCCCCGCAGATCAGCCTCGTTCCTCTATCGACCAGTTATTCGCCCCACCCACCTGCCAGGTTTCCCAGGTGGACACTATCGAGATGCCAATCTCTGATCATCGCGCGTTATTTGTTGCAGTGCAGGCGTAAGCCGGGACGGATATGGCCAAATTGACTGCTATTGCGGATCGTATTCCTGCGCCGTTAATCTTCGTGGGCTCTGGTTTGTCACAATATTCGGGTGCGGCGATTGCTACTTTATGGTTGTTTTCGGCCATGACCCCCACCGCGGTTGCCTGGTGGCGGGTGGCGGTAGCAGCAATTATTTTGGTCCTGATTCGCCGCCCTTTCCGCCGCGGCCTAACTTGGCGAACCTTAGCGGCTGCGACAGTGATGGGACTGTTCATCACGACCATGAATATGACCTTCTACCAGGGAATTTCCCGGATTCCTTTAGGTACCTGCGTCTCTATAGAGTTTGTGGGACCGGTGATGGTGGCACTTTTCCGAGGACGCGGTTGGCGGACTCGGATCGCGGCACTACTGGCAGGAATCGGGGTCGCAGCTATTTCCGGTATCGGCCTAGATATCGCTAACCCTCAGGCACAGATGGGATTGGCCTTTTCAATAGCTGCGGGAATTTGCTGGGCTGGCTACATTGTGGTGGGACAAAAATTAGCCGCTGCAGGCCACGGCCAAGATTCTTTGGCGATTGGCTTGTTCGTCGCGGCGATTTTAACTGTGCCACTAGTCGGACCTTTCGAGATTGCTGCCGGTTGGCAAAGCACTTGGGTTTTACTTTGTTGTATCGCCGTGGGAGTGCTTTCTACTGCCTTGCCTTTCCCCTTAGAACAGGTGGCGCTACGCCGTCTGGGTCCTGATATATTTTCGCTGTTAGCTTGCTTAATGCCAGCGATAAGTGAGGTGGTTAGCATGATTGCCCTCCGCCACCTGCCAAATTGGGGGGAAATAGTGGGGTTACTGTGCATTTCCTTGGCAATTGCTTTTGCACAATACCGTCCCGGAATGTTAGACAGGAAACGTAAGCATAATAACTAGTAAGGACATAACGGTAAAAATGGGTGTAATTGGTTCGATCATTGGTGGCGGCATTATTGGGGCTCTAGCGCGCTTCTTTATGAAGGGCAAACAGAACATGGGGATGATCATCACCATTATCATCGGTATGGTTTCTGCTGGCCTGGCTGATTGGATCTTAGCCAAGGTTATTGGCGAGGGTCACGGTTTTATCAGCTTCATTGTGGCGATCGTAATCGCCGTCGGTTTGATTAGCGTGTACTTGGGAATCACAAATAAGAAAGAGAACTAGCTGCTAGCTACTTGGATGTTTCAGTAATTTAAACTTCCAAAGTCTTTAACTCTGGGCTGCTGCTCGACAACCTGCTTTGTCGAGCAGCAGTTTTTTCTATTTGCCTCTTAGTGTCCAATTTTCCCCTAAACACTCTGGCTCTTAAACCTGAAAGATATTTAAACCCTCAAGTACTTACTTGAGGGTTATCTTAAGCCCCCTGTTCAAGGCTGTGACTGAGGATGCTTACCGAAAATATTCGCTGTTGAAAACTCGTCAGTAGACGCTTCGTTTTCCTACTTTTTAGGAGTTCTGTCACTGGTTATCCCCAGGCTAGAGATAAAACACGTCATTCCTGCAGCTAATAGCCGCAATACCGTTTCTACCAGTGCAAACCCCCCGTACCCTCAAGGTTTACCTGAGGTTAACCAAGAAAAAATTTGACATTTCGAGTTATCTAGCTAGTGGAAAAACGGATATCCACAGGTAATATCCACAAGGTTGTTAACTGGTGCAAAACCGCAGCAATAACTGTGGATAAGACCTGTGGAAAATCTACCAGGTTATTCGTTAAGAGTACGTCCCGTAAGCGTCTCGTAGATTTCTTGATAGCGGTCAGAGGTTTGCTTTACCACATCCGCGGGAATCTGCGGGGGTTCCTGCCGTTTATAGGGCTGCCACTGGCACGCGTCAGAATCGACCCAATCACGCAATATCTGGGTATCTAACCGGGGATTACGCTTCCCCACTTCATAGCTATCGGCATTCCAAAAACGTGAAGAGTCGGGGGTGAGTACCTCATCTCCTAATACTACGGCCTCGCCCCCGTAGGGTAGCGCGGAACCAAACTCGAACTTAGTGGATCCCAAGATCACCCCCCGATCCCAAGCAATCTTGGCCGCCCGCTGGTACAGATCAAGCGAGTAATCGATGATTTGATCCACGCGTCCACTGCCGACTAAGGACTGTAGCGCTTCCCAAGAAACGTTACTGTCGTGCCGTCCCATCTGGGTCTTAGCTACCGGATTAAAGACTGGCTCCTCTAGCTTTTGCTCCTGTTGCAACCCCTCGGGCATCCGTGCACCCCCGATAGTGCCTTTAGCTTGATATTCCCGCCAAGCTTCACCCGTCAGGTAACCAGACACATGACACTCCAAGGGGTACATATCGAGGCGACGGCAAATCATCGCTCGACCCGCCACCATCTCCGGTACCGAAGAAGTAGAGAGAAAGTGGTTGGGGATCGCATCCCCGAGCTGTTCTAACCACCAGGTAGTTAGCTGGGTAAGAGCAATACCTTTACCGGGAATTTCCGTAGGAAATACCTGACCATAGGCACTGAAACGGTCAGTAGCCACAATCAACACCGTGTCGGAATCATGAGCCGACTGTCCTGCCGGATAGTAAACTTCTCGCTCTTTACCAGAAAATAGATGGCGCCATCCACGCAGCGCCGGAGTATCACTTGACGACATATTTATCATTCTTCCATTTTTTATCTCGATTTGGGAGGGCTGTTGACAAATTTTATTGGAATTGGTGAGGTTAAGGTAGCAAAATATTACTTATTTAGGTATCCCTTAGTAAGAGGTGGCGTAACCGTGCATCAACACACTTCTACCAGTGAATCTACCCGCGCGCGACTGCTAATTGCCGCTGGGATCACCTTGGCGGTGCTGGTTGCCCAGCTAATCGGCTCCATTATTTCTGGTTCGCTAGCTTTAGCGGCAGATACCGGGCACGTGGCGATTGATTCGATAGGACTATTCTTAGCTGCCTTCACCGCTACTTTGATGACTCGCCCTGCTAGCGGCGAACTTACCTACGGATATGCGCGTCTAGAGGCAATCGCGGGCGGGATCCAGGCCGGGATGATTATGATCATCTGTACGATCATCGGCTACCAAGCAGTTATCCGCCTGCTTACTCCCACTCCGGTTGACGGCACCCAGATGGCTGCCTGGGCGGTGGCTGGTTTACTGGGTAACTTGGCATCGATGCTGGTAATGCTGGGACGCCATCGCGATAATTTAAATATTAGAGCCGCATTTCTAGAAGTTTCCGTAGATGCGATTTCCTCCGTTGGAGTAATCGCTGGCGGAATTATTACCCGTTTTACCGGCATCAACCGGATTGACGCCGTAATCTCCTTGCTGATTGCGGGCGCGATGCTGCCTCGCGGCTACAAGCTGTTAAAGGAAGCGGGCTCGATCCTGCTCGACCGCACTCCGCCCGAATTGAAGATCGCAGAAATCAGGGAACACATTTTGCAGGTAGAACATGTAACTGGAATCCATGACCTGCACGTGTGGCCGTTGAACTCACAAACCGTGCTTTTATCAGCGCATATAATTATTGCCAAAGAATGCTATCGTGATGGCCACGCCCTGGAAGTGTTGAACCAGGTAGAAGAATGTATGAAAACCCATTTCCCCCGCAGAATCGAACACTGCACCCTGCAGATTGAACCCGAAGGACATGCTGCCCGCGAAACCTTAAAGCATTAACTTCAAGGTAATCCCCGATTCTCGCGCTGCCACCAGTAAAGACACCAAAATAAAGACCCACAAAATGGACATTAGCAATGGGCTATAGCGCCTACCCCCCCCCCCAACGTTTGCTCGCAGGACTCTTAGGTTCTAGTGGTGGTTGCAACACCGAGTTTGAAAGGATGTTTCAACGGTGT
>OKIP01000038.1_pt1 | contig 23312 bp, 26 predicted proteins | sample 1612181 | NCBI WGS metagenome assembly OKIP01 (sample SAMN04436781, study PRJEB24849) | human gut metagenome | biome: human gut; feature: NICU; material: stool | host: Homo sapiens | place: USA: Saint Louis, MO | collected 2011-03-31
AGCCGGTTGGCTCCGCCCCACCCAGCCGTTAAGGAACACTATGCGCACGCTCAGTATCGACATCGAAACTTTCTCGCCAATCAGCCTCGCCAAATCAGGAGTCTACAAATACTGTAACCACCCTGACTTCGAGATTCTCTTGTTCTCCTACGCGATCGACGACTGCGCGGTGCGCACGGTGGATTTAGCATCCGGAGAGCAACTCCCAGCAAAGATTCTTAGAGCACTTGATGACCCTGCCGTGGTTAAGTGGGCTTACAACGCTGCTTTTGAACGCACCTGCCTCAGTGCATATCTGGGCAGGCGGCTTGATCCTGCTGGGTGGCGTTGCTCAATGATATGGGCAGCAAGCCTTGGCTTGCCACTTTCTCTTAAAGACGTCAGCAAAGTGCTGAATCTCGATGCTCAAAAGATGGATGAAGGTAAAGATCTCATCAAGCACTTCTGCGTACCGGATGACAACAGCCAGCGGCGGCTCCCCAGCAGCGACCCGGCTGGCTGGAAGCTGTTCAAGATGTATAACGCGCGAGATGTAGAAGTAGAAACAGCAATCCGACACAAGCTCGCCAACTTCCCAGTACCCGATTACCTCTGGGAGCAGTATGAGGTCGATCAACGGATCAATGACCTTGGTATCCGTATCGACACCACATTGGCCGCAAACGCTATAACTATTGACGAATCCCACCGGGCGCAAGCACTCGCCCGTGCGCGCAAACTCACCGGTCTGGATAATCCTGCTTCGCCATTACAGCTACAAGAATGGTTAAACCAGCATGGCTGCACGATAGAGTCTATGGCGAAAGAGTCAGTCGATGATGCTCTTGCGAACGCTACTGGTCAGGTGCGAGAAGCCTTGGAACTGCGTCAGGAGTTATCGCGCTCATCCGTGGCGAAATACCGCAAGATGATAGACGTCACCTGCACTGATCAGCGGGCGCATGGTCTGCTCCAGTTTTATGGGGCTAACCGTACAGGGCGGTGGGCTGGACGTCTTGTGCAAGTACAAAACCTGCCCAGGAATTATCTGCCGGATCTTGCTCAGGCTCGTGGCTTGGTGCGTGATGGTAACGGTGAGGCGCTCGACATGCTTTATTCTTCCGTGCCCGATACTCTCACTCAGTTGATTCGCACCGCATTCATCCCCTCGGAAGCTCACCGGTTCATCGTCGCCGATTATTCGGCGATTGAGGCGCGAGTGCTGGCGTGGCTTGCTGGTGAGGAAACCACGCTTGCCGCGTTCAAGAACGGTGAAGACCTTTATTGCGCGACCGCTTCGGCGATGTTTGGTGTGCCTGTGGAAAAGCACGGAGTCAACAGTGAGCTTCGGCAGAAAGGAAAAATCGCTGTCCTTGCTTGTGGCTACAACGGCTCCGTGGGCGCGCTCAAAGCCATGGGCGCTTTGAAAATGGGGCTAAGCGAGGACGAGCTACAACCCATTGTGGACGCTTGGCGGCAAGCCAACCCTAATATTGTGCAGCTGTGGCACAAGGTCGACAATGCCGCTACCAGGGCAATTAGCACGAGCAAGCCTGTTACGTTGCGTAACCTGGGTTTCGAGAAGAAATCCGGGATGCTCTTCATCACCTTGCCAAGCGGTCGGCGCTTGGCGTATGTGAAGCCAGGTATTGGCGTGAACAGGTTCGGCGGCACCTCGATTACTTATTGGGGTCAGGGAGTGGCTCGGAAGTGGCAGAAACTAGAGACTTATGGTGGAAAACTGGTCGAGAACATCGTTCAAGCCACCGCCAGAGACCTCCTAGCCGAAGCCATCACCCGCATTGAGAATGCCGGTCATCGAATTGTGATGCATATTCACGACGAAGTCGTCATCGACGAACCCATCAATTCCGGCACCACCGTTGCTAACATATGCGCCCTCATGAACGAGCTACCCCAATGGGCTGAGGGTTTACCGATTGATGCAGCCGGGTACGAATGCGGCTTCTATCAGAAGGATTAGTTGATACCCCAGAGCGGGTTCTGCTGCCAGTTTTCTGGAATACCGAGATGGCTCGGTGGTAGTGGCTCAAGAATTGGGTAACTAGCTATCACACTAGGAAGCAGAGCCGCGTCACCGATATTAAGCTTTATGAGCAAGTATTGGACAATTGTGAGCTGACCAAACAGACGGTTCATCACCGAAGCTACAGCATCCAATTCAGGATGTACCCCAATCTTCGGTAGGCGCGGCTTGAGAGCATAAACCCTGTTAAACATACGCGCATGGTGAGCCGAATAATTACGCAAAATATTGAGACTTTTCAGCCAGGAACCAAACTGTGCCCCGTTCAAACCTACCCGGCCAGCAATCGTCTCGCGCACCGGTATTGGCGCTAGCTGAAACAAGTATGACAGTGAACCCCAGTCCATCACTTCTACCGCTGCCCAAATCGGCAACTGGCCACCATATTTCTGGTTATGGTGCATCACGAAATCTTCTCGCGACCCCGTTAATTCTTTACGATAGCGCTTCAGCCACTGCTCATATTTCACTGACGGGCACGGTTTTGGTTTCGTCTCATAAGCCACTGGACCGAGCAGCTCTGGATGCAGGTGGGCAAGCGGATCAATACGACCAAGCTCGTGGCCAAGCATAGAGCGCACCGAGAGTTCTATATGAGCGAGCGCACTAAACACTGCTTCCCGCAGACGCCAATCAAAATCATAAACAGCATCAATATCAGCAAGATTCGTGCCAGGAATAAACACATCGCGGCGCGCACCATCTGCCCCTATCTCACGCCACGAGTACCAATACCCGGAAAGCCGATAATAATTCACTCGTTCCAACAGATGCCGTGCCAACTGATCGGAATCAATCACCATCCCGCGAGAGCGTAACAAGTTGATCTGCTCGCCATGCGTCTTGAACGCCTTACCGCTCCCGGTAGCGCTCTGCACTTGTCGGCTCTGCTGCGGGCTCACGACGGCACCTCCCTCGAGCCTAGAAATGATGAGGACCGGCCCTGGACCCTCGCGGGCGGAACCGGTCTTGATGCATCAATCATAACCCATATCCCGTTAACAGCCAAGCAAATTTCTCGCCTGTCCCATCAGGTTTTACCTGCCTATTTTCAAAGTCACGTTTATATTTCGCTCTTCTCAAAGCCCTCCTTTTAGAGGGTCAGCTCATGGCTCTCACCTACAAACTATGGGAAGGAGAGCTAATGACCGGCTCCACACTACAAGTGTTCACCAACAGCCAATTCGGCCAAATCCGCACCATCACTAACGATGGAACCATCATGTTCTGCGGCCGTGACGTCGCGAGCGCGTTGGGATATACAAATCTGAATAAGGCAGTGCAAGATCATTGCAAGGGGGTTCCATTTCGTTACCCCCTTGAAACGTCAGGTGGAATCCAACAAATCCGTTTCATTACTGAGGGTGACGTGTATCGCCTGATTGTCTCAAGTCACCTGCCGGGCGCGGAACGTTTCGAGAAATGGGTGTTTGATGAGGTTCTGCCATCGATTCGTAGGACCGGTTTGTACGCGATTGATGAACTACTCGAAAACGATGAGCTGCTCGAACAAGCCCTCACACGTCTACGTGCCGAGCGTGTCAAGCGTCTTGCTGCTGAGCAGGCGTTGCTCGAGGCAGCACCGAAGGTTTCCTACTACGACATCGTGCTGCAGTCACCGTCGTTGATGCCGATTACTGCTATCGCTAAAGACTACGGGCTGAGTGCGAAGAAACTTAACCGCCTGTTAGCTGATGAACATATCCAGTTCAAGCAGTCAGGCATCTGGTATTTGTACGCCGAGTATGCGAAATGCGGCTACACCCAATCCAAAACCCACTTGCTGGAGAGTGGCAAAACGGTGATGCACACGTATTGGACGCAGAAAGGTCGCCTGTTTATCTATGACTTGTTGAAAAACCGCTGCCAGATCCTGCCGGTCATCGAACGTGAGGCAGGTGAAACCAAATGAGCAATCTCCTCGACAACTACCCTTTGATTAACGACCTAGCACCGTGGCGCAATTCTAAAGGCTACGCAGACCCAACAGCATACAAGGCGCTGCGGGCGGTGGAAATATCCGAATTCGGTCACCGTCCCTTGACCTATATTTGCTCGCCCTACTCCGAGGATGTTGAGGTGAATGTGGAGCTGGCGAGGGATTTATCTGCCTATGCGGTGCGCTGTCGCCGTATCCCACTTGCACCCCACCTGCTGTTTCCGCAGTTTATGGATGATACCGATCCGTGGGATCGCGACCTCGCCATGTTCATGGGTCGCGTGCTGCTGAGTAAGTGCGAAGCGATGTGGGTGTATACGCCGCGCGTCTCTCCAGGCATGAAAGCCGAAATTTCCTGGGCTCACCAACTCGAACTACCCATCACCTACTTTGACCACAACTTCGCGGAGGTAGAACTACATGACTGACTTCATTTTGTGCACGACTAACCTGGTGAGCGCGCAACGCAACCTCAAATACCCGAATCACCGGCACATAACCAATGCGGCTGATTTGAAGAATACCGTGACACATGACCATGTAGCGGCCAAATATGAGGGCGATATTCGTTCCACCGACAGGTTCTTGCAATCCACGTGTGTGGTGATGGACATCGATAACGACCATTCCAACAGCCCGGCTGATTGGGTGACACCGGAATCGCTTGCTCTCATCTTCCCGGGCGTCGCTTTGGCGACCGCGACCTCGCGTAATCATTTGAAACCGAAGGGCGAAAAGACCGCCAGGCCGCGCTTCCACGCCTACTTCCCAATCAAACCGGTCACCGATGCTGCAGTCTATACGGGAATCAAGAAGAAGCTTGCCTCCTACACCGGAATCTTCGACCGCAACGCTCTCGATGCCGCCAGATTTATTTACGGAAACCCCGCCGCCGAGGTCACCTGGGCAGACGGTGCCCTATCCATCACCGATTTCCTCGATGCTGACGCGTTCGCCGCACTCGAAATGGGCACGGGCAAGATTCGGGAAGGCGCACGCAATGCGACCATGAGCGCTTTCGCTGGGCGAGCGATTGTGCGTTTTGGCAATACTGAGCAAGCACGCCAGCTTTTCGAGACGAAAGCACAAACCTGCGTGCCACCCCTACCAGATAGTGAGTTGGAGGCGATCTGGGCCTCGGCTCTCAAGTTTGGTGCAAAAGTAGCTGCAACACCGGGTTATATTCCACCCGAACGCTACGCTGAAATCCTAGGACTGCGTCCCACCGATTTCACCGATGTCGGTCAAGCCACCGTGCTGGCAGACGAATATGCGCAAAAACTCGCATTCTCTGAGGCAACAGATTGGCTGGTGTATAACGGCTCGTTTTGGGAAGAAACCAGACCAGGCTCGCGCGCCATCGCTCAAGAACTCACCACGCGCCAGCTAGAGCAAGCCGCACAGCTGCTCGAGAAAGCCCGTGAAGTGTGTGATTCCACTGGGGTCACACAGTTGCTGTCGGCAATGAGCCTGACCAAAGCGAAAAACCTATTCACTAACGTGCAGTGGACCGCTTACGACCAGCTCACTAATGCTCAGGCCTACGAGAAATACGTGCTCAAACGCAGGGATAGCAAGGCGATTACTGCCTCGTTGAAGGAGGCAGCTCCGATGCTGCAAGTCACCCAAGCAGACCTTGACGCAGACCCTTTCGCTCTCAACGCCCCTGGTGGCACCATTGACCTCACCACCGGGCAAATGTACGAGCACGACTATGGGGATTTCATCACCAAACAAACCACCACCGATCCCGCCACCAAAGGCATGGACACGTGGTTGGCGGCGCTCGAGGTGTTCTTCCAAGGCGACCAAGAACTAATCGACTATGTGCAGCGAATCGTGGGGCTGACCGCAATCGGCAAAGTCTACGTCGAAGCCCTCATCATCGCCTACGGCGACGGCAGGAATGGCAAATCGACGTTTTGGAACACAATCGCTCGGGTGTTAGGCACATACGCGGGCAACATCTCCGCCGATGCTCTCACTGTGGGTGTGAAGCGGAATGTGAAGCCTGAGCTGGCAGAAGCCAAAGGCAAACGCCTCTTGATCGCGGCTGAGACCGAGGAAGGCATGAGGCTCTCCACCTCTATCGCCAAGCAAATGGCATCCACTGATCTGCTTTATGCAGAAAAGAAATATAAGGCGCCCTTCGCGTTCGCTCCTTCGCATACGCTCGTGCTATACACGAATCACCTGCCGCGCGTAGGTGCAATGGATGTTGGTATTTGGCGCAGGCTGATCGTGATCCCATTCGAGGCAAAAATCGAAGGCTCCTCGGACATCAAAAACTACGCCGAACACCTCTACCAAAACGCCGCTGGTGCCGTTCTGCAATGGATCGTTGATGGTGCCCGCAAAGTGATTGATGACGACTTTGTTTTGAAGCCACCACCTAAAGTGCGTCGAGCCCTGGAGGCCTACCGGTTTGAGAACGACTGGATGACACATTTCTTAGACGATAACTGCGAGATCGACCCGAGCTTCACACAGCCCTCGGGCGAGCTTTATAGCGTCTATCGCGCCTATGCGCTCAGCGTGGGCGAATATGCCAGATCCACGTCCGATTTCTATTCAGCCTTGGAACAACTCGGATTCCGCAGACGCCGCACAAAGAGCGCACGCTATGTGGACGGACTGCGCCTGAAGAGCGAATTCAACCTTTAGCCCCTAAGTGGTGACACTATCTGTCGGTCTATAACAGAACTTTTCTAAAGAGCAATAAAAACAAATATCTATATATAAAAAGTTATGTAAACGACTGGCAGAAAGCGTCACCACGTGAGCAGAAAGCAACACGTGATGAAAGAACAACATTTAGAACAAGCACTCGTAAAAACCGTTGAGGCTTTGGGCGGGGTCTGCTGGAAACTAGTCAGCCCCGGAACCGCCGGTGTACCTGACCGAATCGTGCTGTTACCTGATGGGCATGTTGGCTTCGTGGAAGTCAAAGCACCCGGCGGAAAAGTCCGCGCAATCCAAAAACACAGACTGAGGCAGTTGAAGCACCTGGGCTTCACCGCACTCGTCCTCAACAATCCTGACGATATTAAGAAGGTGTGCCATGCAATATCAGCCGCATAACTACCAACAGCTAGCAACGGCTTTCATTGAAGAACACCCGGCTGCAGCGCTACTGCTCGAGATGGGACTTGGCAAGACCGTCATCACCCTGACAGCAATACAAGATCTCCTCTTCGACTCCTTTGAAGCCCACCGGGTGCTGGTGATTGCGCCGCTGCGCGTAGCGAGAGACACGTGGCCTGCCGAGCAAACAAAGTGGAGCCACTTACGCCAGCTACGCCTGGCAGTAGCTGTCGGCACCGAACGCCAACGCCGAGGCGCGCTCAACTCAGGCGCAGACATCACAGTGATGAACCGGGAGAACGTCGACTGGCTTATTACCCGTAGTGGCATCAAGTGGCAGTGGGATATGGTCATCATCGACGAACTCTCCTCCTTCAAAAACCACCGCGCCAAACGCTTTACCGCGCTCATGAAGATCCGCCCACAAGTCAAGCGCATCGTCGGGCTTACCGGCACCCCAGCCAGCAATGGGTTGATGGATTTATGGGCGCAGTTCCGGCTGTTGGATTTGGGTGAGAGGCTCGGACGCTACATTTCCCGCTACCGCGATAAATGGTTCGTGCCCGATAAGCGGGGTGGGATGCAGGTGTTCACCTACAAGCCTAAACCTGGCGCTGAAGACGAAATCTACCGAGCAATCTCGGATATCACGCTGTCGATGCGAACCAGCGACTACCTCACCCTCCCACCACTGACTGTCACGACCACCGAGGTGACCATGAACGGCAGGGAGCGCAAGGTGTATGACCGGTTAGCGGCAGAGATGGTGGTTGAGCTGGGTGATGCGGTGATTGACGCGGCCAATGCTGCCGTCCTGGCAGGTAAGCTCACCCAACTAGCGTCTGGTGCGATCTACACCGAAGCCGGCGACCCCATTGTGGTACACGGCCGCAAACTCGATGCCCTTGAAGACCTCATCGAAGCAGCGAATGGGAATCCCGTGCTTGTGGCGTATTGGTGGCAACACGACCTGGCACGCATCCGGCAGCGCTTCCCGCAAGCCAGACAGTTAAAAACTTCAGCGGATATTGAGGCTTGGAATGACGGTGAAATCCCGCTCGGATTGATTCACCCAGCCAGCGCTGGGCATGGGCTTAACCTCCAACAAGGAGGCTCAATCCTCATCTGGTATTCCCTCACCTGGAGCCTTGAGCTCTACCAGCAAACCAACGCCCGCCTGTATCGGCAAGGCCAGACCAAGCCGGTGACTATTACGCATATTGCGACCAAGGATTCGATTGATCAGCGGATTTTGGCGGCTTTGGAATCGAAGAACATGACCCAGTCGGCGCTCATCGACGCGGTAGCGCAGACCTTGAAAGGAGAAACACTATGAGCGTTACGCATCAAGAAACCGACATCACCTGGCGCTACGTTGACCGCCGCGCCGCTGCTATCAACGCGCTACGCGACTACGCCACTATGGAAACCATCATCGATAACACTCCCGATGACCTGAAAGCCATCGAAGCCGACCTGCCCAGCCTGTCCTCCCCCGTCTTGGATGGTAGCCGCCGTGCGTTTAATCCCACCGCTGCCGAAGACAAAATCCTTAGACACCTGGAACGGATCGATAACCGCACCCGCAAATACCTACAAGCCAAGGATTACATGGACTGGTTCAACCCCGCCTGGCAAGCGCTCACCGATGAGGAACGTGACGTGCTAGAAGTTTGCTTCCTTTCCGGGTACGAGTCCGCCACTGATGCGATTTATGAGGTGCAAGAGCGGCTAAACGTGGAACGCTCCACCGCCTACAACCGGCGCAAAACCGCCCTAGACCACCTCACCAGTCTCCTGTACGGACGCTAAGATGCTTGGACAAAACGCGGACGACATTCCCGTTTCGAGCCTGATATAGTGTAACTAGTTAGAAAAAGGTCAAAGCCCCGAGCGGAAAATATCCTCTCGGGGCTTTACCATCACCACAGGAGATAACGGGAATGCCAAGCAAACCCAAACGTCCCTGCTCAGCCCCTGGCTGTCCCGAACTAACCCGCGAAAGGTTCTGCCAGCTCCACGCCAAAAAGATAGACAAGAACTACCGTAAGTTTCAACGTGACCCGAGCATCAACAAGCGTTATGGTGCGCGCTGGCGACGCATCCGTGCCGCATACATTTCCCAGCATCCTTTGTGCGAAGACTGTCAAGCTCAAGGAAAGATAACGCCGGTGGCTGAAGTCCACCACGTTCTACCCTTAGAGCATGGTGGCAGCCACGACTTTTCTAACCTGCGTAGCCTGTGCAAGCCTTGTCATTCGCGTCAGTCGGCGTTGGATGGTGACAGGTGGCGGCAAGCACCTCAGGTCTACACCTACTGACTTTTTATTGAGATTGCGGTGTGCGCGCCTTAAACGTTGCCGACCTCAAAGATGCTGGGCTGGCTCTTGTTCGTTGCTTACGGTGCGACGTCGCGTGTCTGGTTTGGGGTTGGGGGCCTCGAATCTCTACAGCCTTGACGAAGGTCAGCGGGCGGGGCCAACCGTACGCAAAAAGACCGAATCAAACAGGGTATTAACCTAGCGCATATTTGAAGGCCGTTTTTTCTGGCCACCGCAGGTCAGATAGGAGGCCGATAGCCGTGGCAAAAGATGGCACTAACCGTGGCGGCCGCCGTGTGAGGGCTGGCGCGAAACCCGACCCGCTGAGTGAGAAACTCGCTAAGGGTCTGCCTGCTACTCGCTTGGAAGATCCGCTAGCGACCCCTTTCGATTTTGAGGGCGCAGATGTTGGTGATGGGGCGGTGCTTGCTGGTGAGGTGATGCCGGAGCCGTCTGAGTATCTGTCGGAGGTTCAACGCGATGGCAAACCCTTGGGTGCTGACCTTGTCTACAAAGAAACCTGGCGGTGGTTGGATGAGCGTGGCTGCACGAGGTTTGTTTCTAAGCGTCTGATTGAGGCCTACGCCCAGGCGTTCGCCCGGTATGTGCAGTGTGAGCAGGCGATTTCCAAGTTTGGTTTGCTAGGTAAGCACCCGACGACGGGGGCTGCTATCGCTTCCCCGTTTGTTGCGATGAGCCAGTCTTTTGGTAAGCAGGCGAATGTGTATTGGTATGAGATTTTTGAGATTGTGCGGGCTAACTGCACTAGTGACTATTCGGGTGCGGCTCCTGGTGATGAGGTTATGGAGCAGTTGTTGAAAGCCCGCTCCTAGATGCGTCCTAGTGTTTTTGAGCTTATTTGGGGCGTTTTGTTGCGCTGAAGCCTGCCCCTAGCGCGATTCCGACTCCCGTGCCAATAGTTATCGCTAAGGCATTATCGTCCATAATGAACCGAAAAATTATGGCGGTCATTATCCCGGCAATCATTCCGTAAGCCACGGCTTTACCATCGCCACCAGAAGGCTCCTGCTCCTGCGGATTAGGTTTACTCGTTTCGTCTTCCACGTATTCCAGTATCACACACGATTCGGGTTTTCCTCGTTTTCTTCGCTCCCTGCTCCTGGCTGTCATGGTGGGGAGTTTTTGTTTCTTTTGATTTTTCTACTGAAAGGGCATTCCTATGACTATGGTTCGCAGCGCTGAAGCAGTGTGTATCGGTCACCCCGATAAACTGTGCGATTTAATTGCTGATCAGATTCTCGACGAGATTCTCTACGCCGATCCCAACGCCCGCGTCGCGGTAGAGGTCATGGCTACTGGGCGACGCATTATTGTCACTGGTGAAATCAGCACTAATGCTCGTGTGGACTTGCGTGATTGCGTACGAACTGCACTTACTGCAGCTGGCTATAAGCCGTGGAGATTTTTGGTGTATGTGTGGGTGAGGCGTCAATCTAGCGATATTAGCGGCGGGGTGAGCACATCTTTAGAGGCTCGCCATGGTGATGAGTCTGCTTATTGTCTTCAGGGTGCTGGTGATCAGGGCACGGTCTATGGTTATGCCTGCACTGATACTCCTGAGCGTTTACCGTTGCCTCTTGTTTTAGCCCACGAGATTTGTAAGCGGCTAGATCAGGCGCGCAAGCAAGGAACCATCACAGGGATCTTCTCGGATGGTAAAGCACAAGTTTCGGTGCGCTACAACGACGCAGGCAAACCGCAAGCCGTAGAGACGGTGGTGGTTTCCGTCCAGCACGATAAATCCAAGGATTTCGATGAGTTGCGACGTGAAATCACCTCGATGATTATCGGTCCAGCTTGCTCTTCGTATCTTCCTGTCGATGAGAACACGACTATTTTGGTGAATCCTTCTGGGCGGTTCGTGGAGGGCGGCCCTAAAGCCGACACCGGACTCACCGGTCGAAAACTTATGGTTGATACCTATGGCGGTTTTGCTGGGCATGGTGGTGGAGCGTTTTCCGGTAAGGATCCGTCGAAGGTTGACCGGTCGGGTGCTTATATGGCGCGTTTGATCGCCAAGACGGTGGTGGATGCGCACCTAGCTGAAGAGTGCCAAGTCAGCATTTCTTATGCGATTGGTAAAGCCGACCCGGTCGCTTTTGCTATCGACACGCTCGGCACCGGTGAACATCCTGATTAACTAATTACGGCTGCTGCGCGCGATGTCTTTAATCTTCGTCCGGCTGCGATCATCGACCAGTTACATCTCAAATCTCCCGGTTACGTGCGGTATTCGACGTATGGGCATTTCGGGGATTGCACACGCAAGTGGGAAGACACCTGGACTACTAGCCGCGAGCTTGTCAAGGCGGTGAAAAACCATGCGCATCAAGCAAATAGCCATAAGTGATCTCACCCCAGCTGACTACAACCCCCGCAAAGACCTACAACCTGGGGACACGGACTACGACAAACTAAAACGCTCGCTAAGCGAGTTTGGATATGTGGAGCCAGTCATCTGGAACAAAACCACCGGAAATATTGTAGGTGGGCATCAGCGCCTGAAAGTACTAGCTGATCTGGGCTATAAAACCGTGGACTGCGTGGTCGTCGAACTCGACGAAACCCGCGAAAAAGCCTTAAATGTTGCTCTAAACAAGATCAGTGGCGATTGGGATAATTCCAAACTCGCCCTACTCATAGCCGACCTGGATGCTTCCGATTTCGACGTTGAACTCACCGGTTTCGACGAATCCGAAATACAACAGTTAATAGGTTCTCTTGATAGCGACAGTATCGAAGACGATAACTTCGACCTGAACGCCGCCCTTGAAGCAGCAGCTTTCGTCGAAAAAGGCGATATCTGGAGGATTGGTAGGCATCGCCTGATGTGCGCGGACGCCACGAACCCGGCCGATGTCGAAACCTTGATGGATGGCAAACAGGCTAATCTGGTGGTCACAGACCCGCCTTACAACGTGGACTTCAAATCGAACAGCGGCCTGAAAATCGCAGGCGACAAACAAGACACAGACACCTTCTACCAGTTCCTACTAGCTGCATTCACCAACATGGCGGCATCCCTAGATAAGGGAGGGTCAGCCTATGTCTTCCACGCCGACACCGAAGGATTGAACTTCCGTCGCGCTTTTCAAGACGCTGGCTTCTACCTGTCGGGCTGTTGTATTTGGGTCAAAGACTCCCTCGTACTTGGCCGTTCCCCATACCAGTGGCAGCACGAACCAGTGCTGTATGGGTGGAAGAAAGACGGCTCTCACGCTTGGTATGCGAATCGCAAACAAACCACGGTGTGGAATTTCGCCAAGCCGAGGAAGAATTCCGATCACCCCACTTCCAAGCCACTAGACCTGTTGGCTTATCCGATTCGTAACTCCACCCAAACCAACGCGATAATACTAGATACGTTTGCTGGCTCTGGTTCCACGCTAATGGCTGCACAAGCCACAGACCGCACTTGCTATTGCATGGAGCTGGATGAGAAATACGCTTCCGTGATTCTGCGCCGCTATGCCGAAGCAACCGGAGACGCAGCAGGGATCACGTGTGAGCGAGGCGGCAAACAATACGCCTACCTGGATCTGGTCAAAGAAGTCGACCGTCCCAAGCAGAAAGGCTAACTCGTGAGACAAACTTTAAGGCTTGGCTCGCTTTTTGATGGCTCAGGTGGTTTCCCACTCGCCGCCACCAAGGTTGGTATCGAACCTGTGTGGGCAAGTGAGATTGAGCCCTTCCCGATCCTGGTCACCACCACGCGCCTTCCGCAAATGCAACACCTAGGCGACATCTGCGACATTGACGGCAGTCAGCTAGAGCCGGTGGATGTGGTCACGTTTGGCTCTCCTTGCCAAGACCTGTCGGTAGCAGGTAAAAGGGCAGGTTTAGCTGGCGAACGCTCGGGTCTATTCCACCAAGCCGTCAGAGTCATCAGAGAAATGAGAAAGGCAAGTCATGGTCTATATCCAAGATTCGCTGTTTGGGAAAACGTGCCCGGAGCCTTCTCAAGCAATAAAGGGGCAGACTTCCACAGCGTCCTGCAAAACCTCATCTCGGTTGTCGACGAAACGGCAGCGGCTGACCTACCTCGAGTACAAAAGTGGCATAAAGCTGGAGCGATCGTGGCAGACCAATGGAGTATTGCGTGGCGAGTATTGGACGCGCAATTTTTCGGAGTACCCCAACGACGCAAAAGAATCTACCTTATCTGCGATTTTGCAAGCGGGCGTGCCGGACAAATACTCTTTGAGCCCCAACGCGTGTTCCGGGATCTTGCGCCGGGCTGCAGTGAAAGGCAAAACCCTCCCACCAATCCTCGAGCAGGCACTCACGAGGCAAGCAAATCTTTAGATGTGTTCGCCTTGCGGATGCGGGCAGGTAAACCAGGCGGCGGTAAAGGCCCGCTCGTGCAAACAAACCTTTCGGGCACGCTCGGATGCAGTAACGACCAGAGTATTATTGAGCCGCTACTGTTTGACCATCATCCTCATGATGCCAGGGTGGGCGGACCATGCCAGATAGCACCAACCGTGACCGCTCGTTACGGCACTGACGGAGGCAATACTCCCATCATCGCTACCGCCTACGGTTTCAATGCGTTGCATGAGGGACGCGGCGCAGCAGTAGGCAGGTACGGTTATCCCACCGAGGTATCAAAGACGCTCGATACGTCTGGAGCTATTCTCAAATTATTAATACGAAAATCGGTTCCCTGGACACCTCTAAACTTGGCCCTGCCGCGCAGATGTCGATGCTGGAAGCCGGATTTTTCGCGTCGGCAGATCCGCAGGGCGACGGGCAGATTGATTGGCAGGTCTATGGTTCTGACGGTGCGATAGTGGGGGAGGGCAAGTGCCCCGCCCTGGCGGTACAAGCCTTGCACACTCAACTGCGCGCCGGACTTCGGCTGGACACTGACAGCGCTATGGCAGCTCTAAAATCTGGGAAAATCCCTGTCCTCATGCCCAATCGGACGTATTTTTTGGCAGACCGCGGGGAAACCTGTGCGTCCTGGCCCGGCTGCGCTGCCAAAACTTGGACCACCGGGGACGGCGTTACCCTCAATCTGAAAGCTCCGGGGACTCCGTTGACCTCCGACGCGACAAAAGCCGTGTTTACGGAGGGCAACGGGGGGCTGCTGAGTTACGGGGTGGTCGACGGGAAATTCCTTTGGGAAGGCGTCGCGCCGCCATTGAAAGGAGCTGCCACCACCGGGGATACGTTTGTCCTGGGGTCAGGGTTGGGTCAGTTGGCGCAGCTGGGTGACCTCAACAAGGGCAGTGCCAAGGCAGTGTTGCGCTACCTCGGCCTACCCTAGAGGGCTGCCTCAAGAAGCAACCTGTTGAGGTTCCGGGTCAGAGCCGGGGGCGGCAGACTGCGCGCCATGATAGCGCTGCAGACGCTGTTGACGAAGCAAATCCACCAGCCAAACAATCAGGAACAATACGCCTTCAAGCAGCACGACTGTGGCTCCTGACGCGGTATCGAACCAGTAGGAAATATAGGCTCCCAGCACGACACAGGATACGGAAAGCAAGGGAGCTATCCATAGCATAGCGTTGAACCGGTTTGTGAGCAGCCGGGCGGTTGCGCCAGGGGTAATCACCAGTGCCACGATGAGGATTGCGCCCACTGCTTGCATCGCCACCACGACTGTCAAAGACAGAGCTACCAGCAACAGAGTCGCCAACCAGCTTGTAGAGATGCCGATAGCGTGGGCGTGAGTCTTGTCGAAGGCATACAGCACCAAATCCCGTTTTTTGTATAACAACAGCACCAGAGCGAGTGGGCTCAATATCAAGACCTGCCACATATCGGCTCTGGTAATGCCGAGCATGTCGCCAAACAAAATGTGGTGCAAATCAATGTGACTGGGGAACAGACTGATTAAGACCAGACCGGAGGCAAACATTGTCGTGAATACCACCCCAATAGCCGTGTCTTCTTTGACCCGTCCGCGCCCCCGCACTGCGCCAATCAATCCCACCACCAGCAAAGCTGCCACGAGGGCGCCTATTGCGAAGGGCGTTCCCAAGAGGTAGGACACGACGATTCCGGGAAGAATTGCGTGGGACAGGGCGTCACCTAACAGTGACCAGCCAATCAAGACCAACCAGCAGGACAACACGGCACAAACCGCCGCCGCGACTCCGGTGACGATGATGCCCCGGAGCATAAACTGCTGCGTCCACATTTCGATGAAAGCTTCATAAAAATTCACTGTCCACCTCCTGACGCGGCGGGATTTAATCCAAACGCTTTCGCGAGGTTTTGCGGGTCTAAGGCGCCGGCGGGATCACCTTGATAAACTACGCGACGATACAGCAAAACCACTTCATCGCAGAGCTTTTCCAAAGAAGCCAAATCGTGGGTTGAAACCACCACCGTGGTGCCTTTTGCCGAGATTTTGCGCAGCAAATCGACGATATTGGTTTCGGAGTATTTGTCTACTCCGGCAAACGGTTCATCGAGGAGCAGGAGGGGCGCGCCTTGGGCAATCGCGCGGGCGATAAACACCCTTTTCTTTTGACCGCCGCTCAACGCCCCAATTTGGCGCTGTTGCAAATCTTGCAACTCCACCATTTCTAACGCGGCTTGCACCGCTGCCACGTCTGCAGATTTGGGACGACGGGTCGGTCCCATAAATCCATACCGTCCCATCATGACGACTTGGTTTACGTTAACCGGGAAGTCCCAATCGATTTCCTCATTTTGCGCAACATAACCAATCAGTCGCTGTTTGCGGGCTTGGTTCGCGTCAATTCCGGCAACTTTAATACTGCCCTTTTGATACGAAACGCTGTTGGTGATGGATTTGAACAGTGTTGATTTTCCCGAACCGTTCATCCCTACCAGACCACAAATTTGACCGCGCGACACGGTTAAACTGGCACCCTCCAGTGCCACATTAGCTCCGTAACGAACATGCAAATCTGAGACTTCTAATATAGGCGGGGCTAAATTTGAGCTGGACTCAGCTTCAGCCCCGCCTGGCTCTATGCGGTTGTCGAGAGCATCACTCATTTCTGAGTCAATCCTCGGGTAATCAAATCTGCGTCGTAGCGCAACAGATCCAGATAGGTCGGAACGTCTCCATCTGAGTCTGACAAGGAATCAACATACAATTCCCCACCGAATTTCGCACCTGTGGCTTCCACAACGGGTCGCATTTTGTCTCCCACGGTTGACTCGCAGAAAACTGCGGGAACGTGGTTTTGCTTCACGTAGTCTTCCACTTCCGCTACGCGAGAGGGAGTGAGGGCTCCTTCGGCATTTACGCCCCACAAGAATTTCTCGTTGAGGTTATAGTCGCGAGTCAGATACGAGAATGCTCCCTCACAGCTGACCAAAGTACGTTGTGACGGGTCGAGCTGAGAAAGCGTGGACGTGATGTCCTCGCCGACTTTTTCAATCTTGGCACCATACTGTTTGGCATTTTCCTGGTACTCGGAGCAGTTCTTTGCATCTAAATCGCAGAAGGCTTTTGCCATATTCTTCACGTAGAGGGCGCCGTTTTTCGGGCTCATCCAAGCGTGCGGATTGGGCTTACCCTTGTAGTCGCCTTCGGTAATCGGAATGGGCTCTACGCCCTGCGAAACATTGACCTTTTTGGCATCCAGATCGGCGGTAAACTTCGTGAACCAGCGTTCCAAATCCAGCCCGTTATTTAAAATCAGTTTCGCTTTCTGCGCCGACTTCAAGTCCGAGGGCGTGGGTTGGTAATCGTGGATTTCCGCCCCAGGTTTGGTGATAGAGCGGACTTCCAGATGGTCTCCGGCAACGTTTTGAGCCATGTCCTGCAACACGGTAAATGTGGTGAGGACCAGGGGTTTGCCTGGTGCGGCTGAATCCGAGCTGGAGCTGGGGGTCCCGCCGCACCCGCTGAGAGAGGCTCCCAGGCACAAAAGCGCGGCTACGGTCAAGGTTTCTTTAATTTGCTTGTTTTTAAATCTCTTCACGGGTATAGCCTAAGTTAGGCATACCTAAGTTTGCAAGCCCGAAACCGTTGAAATCCCGTAATTTAGCGATTTTTTTGTACTGACAAATCCTAAAAAACCAAGGATACGAGCTTTGGAGCACGCACGATAATCCGTTTCGGCTCCCGCCCGTCCAGCAACTTCACCACCGCCGGTTCCGCCAGGACCTTCGCCTGCAAATCCGCCTCGGAAATCTCGGGGTCCACCGACACTTTCGCGCGCACCTTGCCCGCCACCTGCACCACGCAAGTGACCTCCTCAGCCGCCAACAGCGACTCATCGGTCACGACCGGGAACGTGGCCCGGGCGATTCCGCCCTGGTGACCCAAACGTTCCCACAGTTCCTCCGCAATGTGCGGAGCGATGGGGGCGACCATCACGACCAACGCTTCTGCGGCCTCACGTGGCACCTGGGGTAACCCGGTGAGGTGATTATTCAGCACAATCATCTTGGCGATAGCCGTGTTCACGCGCAGATTGTCGTACTCCACGGTGACATCGTGAATGGTGCGAGCCAGCACTTTTGCGGTCGCCAAATCCGGGGCGTCATCGGTCACGGTGAGCGCGCCGGTGTTCTCATCGACGATATTGCGCCACAGTCGCTGCAGGAAACGCTGGGAACCGACCACCGCGCGCGTGTCCCACGGACGGGACATATCCAGCGGTCCCATCGACATCTCGTAAACCCGGAACGTGTCCGCGCCGTAATCCGCGCACATCTGATCAGGGGTGACAATGTTCTTGAGCGACTTGCCCATCTTGCCGAACTCGCGGTTGACGGGCTGACCCTGCCAGGTAAAGCCGTCCTCCTCGCTACCCTCCACCTCGTCAGCCGGGACGTATTGCCCACGTGAATCCGTGTAGGCATAAGCCTCAATCATGCCCTGGTTGAACAGGCGATGGAACGGCTCTGAACTGGACACATATCCCAAGTCGTAGAGGACCTTGTGCCAAAAACGCGCGTACAGCAGGTGTTTCTCCGACCTGTAACCAAGGTGGCATCGCCATCGTCGAACCCGACGTTGTGAGTGCCTCGAAGGCAGACTTCTTCTGCCGAGGCAACGTCAATATTGCTGGCGCTCTGTTGGCTTCGGACTCAACTGAGCCTCCCCTGGTCACTGACCCTGGCATGCCCAAATACCGCGTGAGACGATTAACCCCCACCGAGTGCGCCCGCCTACAAGGATTCCCTGATGATTGGACACGAGATTTAGCAATCAGCGATCCTACAGATTCACAGTTGGATTACTGGTGGCAGGTCTGGGCCAGCTGGGGCAAGGTGCAAGGATTGAAGAAACCTAAAACCCGCAACCAAGTACGCTCCTGGCTCACCAATCCTGGAACCGACCGGGCGTTATACAAGCTGTGGGGAAACGGGATAGCTTTGCCGTGCGCCAAACTCGTGCTTTCCCAGATAGTCGCCGAGACCACTAAAACTCCTGGATTTTAAGGCAAAAATTACTGGATAAGCCCGCGAACCTATGGCTGTATATACATGACCAAACAAAACACAAGAAAGAAGATTTGGTGATGATAGGACAGCTATACGTCGATCTAGAGGAAATCGAAAACCTCGGAGTCGACCTCACCGATATTGGTGCGGTGTGGGATGCAGCCGAAGACCACGGCTACGAGCACGTAGAAATGATTGTCTCCACCTTCACACAAGACTTCATGCGCCTCATCCGCACATGGCTGGACGTTCAAAGCATCGAATTTGATGGTGAGGAGGATGAGCAATGGTGAACACCAAAAAGGCTGAAAACTACGGGCTCGTAGTCACCCTGCCCACCACGCTTGATGAGACTGAGCTGGCAAGGCTGCATGAACTTATCGCAGCCAAGAAAGACTTGATCGCTAAAGCGCTCGGCGCGAGCCAGCTTAGCATCACCACCAGTAGTGAGGGCCTGAGTTTCCCGTGGTGGGATGAGCTTCCCGAGTTCGAGAAGATCACAGCCTACACCGAGTTCTTAACGAAACTGGTCGCCTACGCCAAACAGATCCACCGCACCGTAACCCGCAGTACAAAACAGGCAAATAATGAGAAGTATGAACTGCGCTCCCTGCTTTACCGCATCGGTCTTAGCGGTAAAGAAAATAAGGAAGTACGCAAGATTTTACTTGCACCATTAAGCGTCAATTCTGCGTGGAAAACCCCGCCACTAATTAAACACTAACCAAGAGATGTAAACCACTATTTATTAGGCAAAATAGGCGGAAAATGACTGGATAAGTAGCGAAGTCTATGGCTGTATATACACACCGAAACGGTACACAACACATAAGGAGACAGCCATGAACACCAAAGAATCTAAGTGCAGCGTCGAGGAAGAAAACACCGAACGCCTTATCGGACGTGCTAACCGGTTGGGATACACCATCACCAGCATTGAGATTGAACCTGGCCGGGTCGCGATTTCTATTGTTCCTTCCCCACTGTTCCCCTACACCCCGGAGCTTGACCGGGATTTTGAAACCGATCAATGGCGGGTGCAAACCACCGCCTACGGAGCGTTGAACCTAGACAACATCGAACAGGTCACCGAGGGATACGGGCGGGCAGCAGCGATGGTGCGTGAACTTGAGCATGCTACACCAGGAAACGTTGTCAACTACCACCTGACCCGTTAAAACTAAACACACAGGCAACCCCACCTGGCGTGGGGTTTTCCTTTATCGTGAAGCGCTATGACCTAGAGATGTACATCTCTAAGTTTTCTTGAAAATAGGCGGAAAATGACTGGATAAGTAGGCGGGTCTATGGCTGTATATACATACCGAAACGGTACACAACAGAAAGGTAGCAGCCATGAACACTACCAAGGTAACCAGCGAAACCCTCCAGATGCGCGTTGATTCCTACGGGACGGTTCTTGCCTACGGGAACTACACGCTAGCAAGTTTTGCTACCTGGACCAAGGCTGAAGGCTTTGGCAACAACGCCCAAATCTATCGGTTGATGGAAGAACCCGTCAGCGGGTTCGGTCCTAACTCGAGGGGCCGTGGAGAATGCGAACTCGAACTCATCGTTGAGTCAGACCATCTTTTCGCTGACGTTGGACATGCGATCGCCTGGGCGTTAGCTAATCTGCCCCAAGCCTAGCCCCGCCGAGCATGAGGGTACCTGCTATCGCCGGTAGCAACTGACTTTTTAACCAACAGAAGGTAACTGATTCGTATGCGTCAGCTAGCTAAATATCACCCGACCCGGTTCATGGCTGAAAGCTCGCGCTACGACAAGCCCCGAGCCGACTTTGCGGTCGCGTTCATCCAAGCGTTAAAGCATACGAAAGGCCGGTGGGCAGGAAAACCTTTTAAGTTGATTGATTGGCAAGAACAAATCATTCGCGACCTTTTCGGGGTGGTCAAACCTGACGGGTTTCGCCAATTCACCACCGCTTACGTGGAGATCCCGAAGAAACAGGGCAAGAGTGAACTTGCCGCCGCCGTCGCACTTTTGCTTTGTTGCGGCGATGGCGAGGAACGCGCTGAAGTTTATGGGTGTGCTGCCGATCGGCAACAAGCATCCATCGTGTTCGAAGTGGCAGCCGACATGGTGAGAATGTGTCCCCCACTAGCCAAGCGGGTAAAGATTCTTAGAAGCCAAAAACGTATCATCTACTCCCCCACTAATTCCTTCTACCAGGTACTATCCGCCGAGGCCTATTCCAAACACGGATTCAATATTTCCGGGGTCGTCTTTGACGAGCTACACACCCAACCCAACCGGGCGCTCTTCGACGTGATGACCAAAGGCTCTGGGGATGCTCGCACCCAGCCGCTGTACTTCTTGATCACAACCGCCGGCACCGACACCCACAGCATCTGCTACGAACAACACCAAAAAGCCCAAGACATTCTAGATGGCAAAAAGATAGACCCCACCTTCTATCCAGTCATATATGGGGCAGCGCAAGATGATGATTGGACCGATGAAGCCGTGTGGCATAAAGCCAACCCATCCTTGGATATAACCGTGCCTGTTGAGAAGGTGCGGGCAGCGTTTAACTCTGCCCGCCAGAATCCGGCTGAAGAAAACACGTTCAGGCAGCTGCGGCTCAATCAGTGGGTGAAGCAGAGCGTGCGGTGGATGCCTATGCACGTCTGGAATCAAAACAACACCCCAGTAGATTTATCGGAGTTGGAGGGCCGGGTTTGTTACGGCGGACTTGACCTGGCATCCACCACCGATATCACAGCTTTCGTACTGGTATTCCCACCCACGGATGACGATGACAAATACACGGTCGCGCCCTGGTTTTGGATTCCCGAAGACAACCTGAAACTGAGGGTCGCCCGCGATCACGTCCCCTACGACCTATGGCATCAGCAAGGCCACCTACTCACGACTGAGGGCAACGTGGTGCACTACGGGTATATCGAGAAGTTCATTGAGGATCTGGGCACCCGGTTTAATATCCGAGAAATCGCTTTCGACCGGTGGGGTGCGGTCCAAATGAGCCAAAACCTTGAGGATGCTGGTTTCACGGTAGTGCCATTTGGGCAAGGCTTCAAAGACATGTCCCCGCCATCCAAGGAACTGATGAAGCTGGCGTTAGAAGGCAAGCTCGCGCACGGCGGGCACCCGGTGCTGGCCTGGATGGTCGATAACATTCACGTGCGCACCGACCCAGCTGGCAACATTAAGCCAGATAAGCAAAAGTCTACGGAGAAGATCGACGGAGTCGTCGCCACCATCATGGCCCTCGATCGGGCGATCCGCTGCGGACAAGGAACCCCAAGCGGCAGCATCTACGACCAACGCGGGCTAATCCTTCTTTGAAACATCTCAATTTTTTAGTGGAGTTCGCTAGAGCGTGTTAGAATCTGGGAGTCCGTAAAGCTGTAGTAGCCCAGATTCCCTGCTGCGCAGCTTTCCAGAATATAGATTCGGTCAGACGAAAGGAACAAATCGATGACGGTAATCAAATCCGCGAAAATAAAACTCATTGCATTAGCTGTATCTGTAGTTTTTATTGTTACTATGGTTAGCCCCACAGCCTTTGCATCTACTAACAATGATGGGGAAACAAAAACTACTCAGTCGGCAGCTATTGTGGATACTGTCGATTTTAAAGATAATAATTCTCCTTCGGGAGATGTGTCTCTAAGTTCGGAGTCGCTCCAAGTTAGCGCTGTTTATGATGTTGATTTTGATCCAGGGGTAGATAATATTCAGCCGCGTTTTGCGTGGGGAAAAGTTATTAAAGTCCTTCTTTCCAGACCTGCTTGCGAGGCTGCACGAAATTTTTATAACAGCCAGTTCCCTAATATGCCAAAACTAAAATGTAGAAAAAAAGGTTCGGTATGGATTCTAACGCGGTGAAAGACATAGATCAATATGCCGAGAAAGCTCGCTTTTTTATCGACTCAGAAAAGTTTAAGTGTTTAATACCAGGGGTTCATTATTCTTCGCCATGGTCCAACGACTCTTTAAATGAATGTGAGATGTTGTTTTTGCGGACGCAAAGAGAACATCTCACATGCACCTATGAGAACTATGTAATGTTTTTAGGTGAAGGGCTACGGCGTACCTTTAGCGGAGAATGGAAACGTGGAGACTTCTTGAGTTCAGATTTGCATAGCTTGATCGGAATCTACTATCCCAGCACGAAGCATTTCGATGTAGTTTCAAATTTTTTACAAGAAGCTTTATTTCTTTCTTCTGGCAAAACATGGTCAGCCTCTTTTGCTGCAACAAACCACCTGCTCTCTAAACGTTCATCCACCAAAGGAGACATGTGGTGATATGCAGTTTAAGAAACTTGACGACAACTTTAAAGTCAGGGTGACTGGGATAATATGTTTTACGACCTGTGGGTAAAATAATGATTCTTGAATGCTACGGAAGGGAACGTTGTTCATTACACTAACGTCGAAACCACCACCAACGCTGGGGTGGGAATGGCGGCAGCTACCTGCCAGTCATTCCCACCCCGGTTTATCGAGTCGGTACTGACTAGCGTATCTTCTGGGTTTCTTCACGAAGC
>OKIP01000049.1_pt1 | contig 20318 bp, 15 predicted proteins | sample 1612181 | NCBI WGS metagenome assembly OKIP01 (sample SAMN04436781, study PRJEB24849) | human gut metagenome | biome: human gut; feature: NICU; material: stool | host: Homo sapiens | place: USA: Saint Louis, MO | collected 2011-03-31
TCCCGAGAATACGAAACATTCATAAAACACTCTCCAACATTCCGTCCGCACCCCCTTTCGGCTTTTACTTAAGGCTTTCACCAACAAGAACATTTCCCGGCAAACCAAGCTCAAAGAAGCCACAGTGCGATCCTATGTTTCCGATATCCTCAGCCACACCGGTTGCGCAACCCGCGGCGAACTGGCCATTACCGCCGTGAAAGCTGGGATTAGGGAATAACCAGCCCGCGTTCTTCCCGCTTTTTCCCGGTACCTTCAGAAAACTGGACGCACCCCTGCGAGCTGCTGGCATAGGGGTTAATATCGGTATTACCGGGGTCACAATGGGGTGTCCTCGGCTAGTAGTTCACCAGTTTTAGCGCGCGGCACTCACCGGGGTAATCGGCAGGGAACGCCTACCTGCGGGGCTGACTTGAACCTCAGAATTCCATTGCACTCCGCTACCACACGAGGACGCGCATCCGCAGCCTGCCCCGGACGCTTCCTCGGGCATATCCTCGAAATCATCAGCCACTTCTTCACCCCGCAGGGCAGTCGCAATCATCAACTTGATCCGGTTTAGCTGATTAACTTCCGAGGCGCCCGGATCATAATCGACCGCCACCACATTGGCCTCCGGGTAGCGGTTGCGCAATGCGCGGAACATTCCTTTGCCAATCACGTGGTTCGGCAGGCAGCCGAAAGGCTGGGCGCAAATAATGTTGGGGCAGCCATGCTCAATCATGTCCACCATTTCCGCGGTCAAATACCAGCCTTCACCAGCCTGATTACCCATGCCTGCAATATCGACAGAACGCGCTGCCATATCTTTGATTCGCCGGTGCATCTCGAACTTGCCGTTAGTTTTGGCGAAAGCCCGGCGAATCGCGTCCTCATAGCGCTCTAAGGCCCACAGACCCGCATCCATCCTTAACTTAACTTTGCGGGAATTCCCCATTTCGTCTCGTTCAAAGTTTCCACTGGCCAGGGAGTAATGGAAGAACTGGATCAGGGTGGGCAGTTCGGCTTCGCAGCCTTCTTCCTCAATCACCCTCACCGCGTGATTATTAGCATCCGGGTGGAACTTCACCAGGATTTCTCCCACCAAACCAACCCGAGGGCGGCGCGGCTCGTCGTTCAACTCGAAGGCATCGAACTCTTTGACACATTCCTTAATCAGGCGGGAATAGCTGAGGCGACCGCCCCAGGTGGCCGAGTATTTTCCAGCCGCAAACCATTCCTGAATAATCTGATCCCAGCGCCGATACAGCTCCATCGCCGAGCCTTTCACCAGCTCATAGGGGCGAATACGCAAGAGCATGGTCTGCAACATGTCACCTAAGCAGATAGCTTGCAAAATCCGGTGAATTTCCGACCAGGAAAGCTGGAATCCCGGATTTTCTTCGATCCCTTGTACCGAGACCGCAATCACCGGCACCTGCGGATACCCGGCATCCCGTAATCCTTTTCGCAGCAAGGACGCATAGTTGGTTGCCCGGCACATCCCTCCAGTCTGCGAAATCGCCACCGCAGTTTTATCCGGGTTGGCACGCCCGGAAGTAAACTCCTCAATCAGCTGGCCGATCACCACAATCGCGGGGTAACAAGAATCGTTGTTTACGAACTTAAGGCCAGTTTCCATAGATTCGCGGGAAGTATGTTCTAGCAACCGCACGTTCAACCCGGCGCGGCGTACCACCGGCTGCGCCACTCGGAACTGGATAGGCGCCATTTGGGGAACCAGAATCTCCCAACCATCTTTGCGCATCTGTTCGGTGAATTTAGAATTCACCTGCACATGGCCGGCTTTCGCTAGGCGGGCTTCTTCCTCCGCAGCCTCGGCTGCCGGATCTATGCGAGTAGGAACTGCCGCTTCCTCTGGCTCTCTGGGCGCGGCATCGGGGTCGCCGATCCGATCCGCACTGGGATAGGTAAGTACCGTGGAGCTTTCCCGCTCCCGAGTAGCCGCATCCAGGGAACGCAGCCGAATCCGGGCGGCTCCCAGGTTAGAAACCTCATCAATCTTGAGGACGGTGTGGACGTCTCCGCGCCCCTCCAAAATCTCTTGCACCTGGTCAGCGGTAATCGCATCTACTCCGCAACCAAAAGAGTTTAGCTGCACCAATTCCAGATCAGGTTCATCGCCCACCCGGGCGGCGGCCTCGTAAAGGCGAGAATGGTAAGCCCACTGGTCACGTACCCGCAAGGGGCGCTCCAAGCGACCATCTACCACCGAGTCTTCGGTGAATACCGCCATTCCCAAGCCGATAATCAACTCCGGAATTCCGTGGTTAACCTCCGGATCCAGGTGATAGGGACGTCCAGCCAGTACAATCCCGCGCACCCCGTTTTCACGAATCCACTCTAAAGATTCCCGGCCTTTCTCCCGGATCTCCGCTTTGACGGCGGCATCTTCTTCCCAGGCCGCATCCAGGGCAGCTTTCGCTTCCGCTTCCGTCACGTTCCAATCAGCGAATACTTCCGCGATCCGCTTAGGCAGGAACTCCCGATTCCCCAGGTTCAAGAAGGGGCTGATCAGGCGGACGTCGCTGTCTTGCACCGACTCCATATTGTTGCGGATAACCTCGGGATAGGTACCCACAACCGGACAGTTGTAACAGTTATCGGTGCCTTCCACCAGTTGTTGTTCATAAATCACCGAGGGATAAAAAATAGTTTTTATCCCTTTCTTAAGCAGCGACTCGATATGTCCGTGCACCAGTTTCGCGGGGTAACAGATGTTTTCAGAAGGAATCGACTCCATCCCGGTTTCAAACAGGTCGTGGTTGGAGCGCCCCGAAACCATCACCCTAAATCCCAGCTTGGTGAGCATGGTGAACCACAGCGGATAGTTTTCGTACATATTCAGCACCCGGGGAATCCCAATGTCCCCGCGGAATGCCTTCTTCTCGGTCAGACGGCGATACCCGAAAATCCGTTTGTATTTCCAATCGAACAGGTTCGGCAGCGCCGACTTCTTGGGTACTTTTTCTAGGGAGGCGCCGCGTTCACAGCGGTTCCCCGACACGTGCCGCTCCCCGTTCGAGAAAGTAGAAATGGTCATCTGGCAGTGGTTTTGGCACAGCCGACAGGTCTTGCGGGTAGTCTCTACCTGGAATTTCTCCAAGTCTTCCAGGGTGGCCAAGGTGGATTCCCCCTGGCCATCATCGCTTTGCTTAGCAATCAACGCCGCGCCGTAGGCACCCATTAAACCAGCGATATTGGGGCGTACCACTTCCCGCTTAGTTAGCAGCTCAAAAGCCCGCAGCACCGCATCGTTAAGGAAGGTTCCCCCCTGGACAACTACCTTTTCCCCCAGCTCCTCGGGGGTTTTTAGTTTAATAACTTTATAGAGGGCGTTGCGCACCACCGAATAAGACAGCCCCGCCGCAATATCTTTCGGGCTGGCTCCCTCCTTTTGCGCCTGCTTGACCGAGGAGTTCATAAATACGGTGCAGCGCGTCCCCAAATCCACCGGTTCCTTGGCAGCTACCGCATCGGCGGCAAAGCTTTGCACACTGGTTCCCATAGTGGCGGCGAAAGTTTGCAAGAAAGATCCGCACCCAGAAGAACAAGCTTCGTTCACCGAAATAGAATCCACGGCTCCGGCGCGAATCTTCAGATATTTCATATCTTGCCCGCCGATATCGATTACCGAAGACACCCCGGGCAGCAGGTCTTCCGCGGCGCGGAAATGCGCCATCGTTTCTACTTCACCTTGCTCGAGGTTGAGGGCGGTTTTCACCAGCCCTTCCCCATAACCGGTGGAGCAGGCGCGCCCAATATAGGCGCCCTCAGGCAGTTCGGTGCGGATGCGGCGCACAATCTCCACCGCCGCCGAAACCGGGTCGCCCTCGTTAGAGGCATAGTGGGTGAATACGATCCGTTTATCCTGGTCAATTACGACCGCTTTAATAGTGGTGGATCCGGAATCTACCCCCAGGAAGCAACGCCCTCGCGCCTCGGATAACGGCACTTGCGGGATCACTTCTTTGTCGTGGCGGGCGCGGAACTCCGCCAGTTCTTCTTCATTAGCAAATAGGGGGCGCATCCGCTGGGAATCAGTATCGATTTTCCCGGTGGTCAGGTCAGTTATTAACTGTTCCAGAGGGCGTGGCTCCCCTTTATCAGCACTCAGCGCCGCCCCCAGCGCCACATAAAGTTCGGCGTGCTCCGGGGTGAAGAAACTATCGGCTTTGGGGAGCAGCTCCTCATAAGCTTTGCGCAGATTGGGGAGGAAGTGCAGCGGCCCGCCCAGGAACATTACGTTTCCGCGAATTGGGCGTCCACAGGCCAGTCCCGCAATAGTTTGAGTGGCGACCGCAGTAAAGATCGAGGCCGCGAGGTCTTCGTGAGCGGCGCCCTCATTCAGTAAAGGCTGCAGGTCAGTTTTAGCGAATACCCCGCAGCGGGAGGCAATCGGGTAAAGCTGATTGGCGCGCGCAGCCAGTTTGTCTAGTCCCGAGGCATCGGTGTGCAGCAAGGTAGCCATCTGGTCGATGAAGGCGCCGGTACCTCCGGCGCAGGTGCCGTTCATGCGCTGCTCCGGGGTGGGGTGCAGATAGGTGATTTTGGCGTCTTCCCCGCCCAGCTCGATGATCACATCGGTTTGCGGGTGAGTATCACCCACTGCTTTAGTACCAGCGATAACTTCTTGCACGAACGGTACTTTCATAGCTCCGGCAACCGAAAGTCCGCCCGAACCGGTCACCGCAGCTTTCACGGTAATTTCCGGATGCTCCGCGTTAATATCGCGCAGCAAGCCCGCCAGTTCCCCGCGCACATCCGCATGGTGGCGGCGATAGTCGGAAAAGACTACCTGCCGCCCCGCAAGGAGCACTGCTTTTACGGTGGTGGAACCAATATCGATACCTAGCCTTAACACCTGCTCGCCTTCGCTTGCGGCAGCATTTTTTCCGCCCGCGAGGTCAAGGGCGGCAGTTGTTTTACTCATAGCATCTCCCGGAGTTGTAATCACCACCTCAAAGTAAACTGAAAACGCTAAATTCACAGGGTGTTGAAATTAGGATAAAACTATGAATGCAAAAACGAGAAAAAACCGTATCCACCAGCAAGAACGCTCACGCAGACAGAAAAGAGTCAGCGGAGAAAGTTTCGGCGACGATGAATTAACCACCGGTAATTATGAAAAGAAAATGTTGCCTAATTCGCGCGCTCGGGATCTAAAGTCGGAAACTACTTCTGCTACTCACGGGAGAGGACCGCGGGGAGCACGCGGACAAATGCGAAAAGAAATCAAGCAGGTGGCCGAATCCCAGTTCATTACCCGTGGCTATGACGGCACCACTATGCGTTCTATTGCCAAGGGGGCGGGCTGCGACCCCGCGATGGTTAGCTATTACTTCGGTTCTAAACAGCGGCTATTTCGAGATTGTTTTGATTTACCTCTGGACCCCTTGGAGCAAATCCTACAGTTATGGGAACCCGGGATTGAAGGGATAGCAGACCGTCTCCTCGATTTCGCCTTCACCCTCTACGAAGAGCGCCTCACCAAGGATCGAATGAAAGCACTGATGCGCGCCCTGATTACCGATTCCGAAACCACCCAACGTTTTCGCGCCTATATGAGTGACAACCTGCTAAAAGGGGGCGCCGAAGTGTTGAATGCTTTGCAAATAGCTTCCGGGAAAACCGTGAATGAAAAACTGGAAACCAATTTTCAAGTGCTTATCGAAATTATTATGTCCATGATTTACGGGGTGGCGACCATGCGCTACATTATCCAGTTAGAGCCGGTAGCCTCCATGCCGCGTAGCGAATTGCAAAACCGGCTGGCGCCAATTCTACAAACCCAAATCGAGAACCTGGCGCACGAAGTCTTCCCCTCGCTGGTACCTGACCCGCAGCCCAGCGCAGACACAACCCCAACAGCTAGCTGACGTCACAGAATGCGTATTGCAGATTAACCTGGTTATCCTAAAGAGGTGATGCAAATACTCGCCTCTTCTCCCCTGTTGACCCTATTCTTAGTAATCGCCCTCGGCACCCTGTTCGGTTCGATTCCTTTCGGTCCCCTAAAATTTGGAGCTGCCGGCGCCTTATTTGTAGGTCTCGCCGCCGGCGCCTTGGATCCGGCACTCGGAGAAAATCTTTCCCTGGTCTCTGCCATTGGCCTGGCGCTCTTCGTCTACACTATCGGCTTAGCAGCAGGCGCTTCTTTCTTCCGCGACCTGCGCAAACAAGCTCCCCTTTTGATTGGGGCAGTTGCGCTGCTTGCCCTATACGCTGTGATTGTAGCCTTCGGCGGTAAAGCTCTGGGGCTGAGTTCCCCACTACTAGGGGGAATGTTTGCGGGTTCACTTACCACTACCCCTGCCCTGGCCGCAGCTACCGATGCGGCAGGAGGGAGCGCCCAGCCGGCAGTGGGATACGCGATTGCCTACCCGGTGGGAGTCATCGTCACCATGGTGGTAGTGACAGTCTTAATGCGGATAAAGCTTCCGGCAAAAAATGATCCCGATCCAGCTTCCGCTGCCGGGCTCGCTACCCAAACCATTCGGGTGGAACGCCCCCTGCGAATCCAGGAAATCCCGGGGATTGCCGAGGTCGTGGGCTCTTCAGAAGGCGAACTGCGCATTTCTTATCTGCTGCGGGACGGCAAAATGCGGGTAGCTCACCCCGATGGGGAGCTACAAGCCGGTGATTTAGCGTTCTTAGTAGGCCTCCCAGACGCGGTTAAAACTGCCGGGCAAGCACTAGGGAAACCGATAGAAGAAGATATTTCCAATGACCGCACGGCAGTAAACTTTAAACGCTTCACGGTTTCAAATAGCCGCCTAGTAGGAACCCCGGTCGCAAACCTGTTCTTACCCGCTCGTTTCCAATCACTGCTTACCCGGGTGCGCCGCGGCGATACCGATATGTTGGCTACCGCGGGAACCCGCTTGCAAATGGGTGATCGGGTGTTAGTGGTTTATCCAGTGGAACGCGAAAGTGATATCGCGAAAACTTTTGGGGATTCGGAACACAAAATCTCTGCCATCGATTATCTGCCTTTCGGACTGGGGATTGCCGCGGGGGTAGCACTTGGATTAATCACTATCCCCCTAGGGTCTTTAGGCTCGCTCGCACTGGGCGCAGCCGCGGGACCGCTGGTGGTGGGATTAGTATTAGGGCGCATTGACCGCCTGGGGCCACTGGTATTCTCCCTGGCGCCCTCGGCAAATAATATGTTGCGGCAAATGGGACTGGTGTTATTCCTAGCGGCAGTAGGTTTGTCTTCCGGGCAAGCCTTTGCGGCCAAAGCTTTTTCCCTTACCGGAATAAAAATCGGGTTACTGTCCGCTGCCGGGATGGTACCGGTGCTGGTGGCATTTTGGTTGCTCGGAAAATTCTTGGGGCTTTCTACTGCCCGGATGGCGGGAGCGATTGCTGGTTTCGTGGGTCAACCGGCAATCCTCAGTCACGTACAGACCACCATCCCGGATGAACGTTGCGAATCTGGATATTCCGCGACCTTCGCCCTCGGGATCATCGCGAAAATCGTATTAGTGCAGATCGTGATGGTGCTTTAAACAGCTGTCGACCAGCAGACCTAGAGCGCGGTTACCTCTTCGGGATTAACCCTGCCTGCCGGCGGAACCCCCAAAATTTCACTGCAAGCTCGCAGATCTTCATCCATTTGCGACTGCAGCTTTTCCACGCTCTCGAGCTTGAGCATATCGCGCAGGTGCGCCAGGAAATCAATGGCTACTGGCTCGTCATAAAGATCGAGGTCAGCTCGCCCTAGCACATGGGCTTCTACCGTAACCTTGTCGCCGGAAAACTGGGGATTAGTGCCTACCGAAATCGCGGCCGGCAGATGCTCAACCGCATTGGTGCCCGGCACGGAACGGATTAACCGGCCCGCGTATACTCCATCGGCAGGAATCGCTAGACCTGCGGTTTTCCCCAGATTTGCGGTGGGAAATCCCAACTGACGTCCGCGGCGAAAACCTCGTTCCACAATGCCGCGCAGCCGATAACTGCGCCCTAAAATTCGGGCTGCCCCTTCCACATCGCCTTTTGCTAAACAGGCTCGTACCCGGGTAGAGGAATAGCGACGCGAGTCCTGGTCGGTAATATCCGCAACTTCGATAACTTGAAAATCTTGGGTGCGGCCAGCCTCTCGCAAAGTCTCGATATCGCCCCGGTTGCCCCGCCCGAATTGCATATCTTCGCCGACCACGAGTTCTTTAACTCGCAGCCCCGCTACAAAATAGTGGTCGATAAACCATTGGGGACTTTGATTAGCTAAATCCCAGGTGTAGGGCACTACCCAGGTGGCGTCCAGTCCCAGCGCGGCCATCGCATCGAGGCGATCGGGCAGGGGCTGAATCAAAAGCGTGGGATTTTCCGGATTATGCAGTTGGGAAGGATGGGGATCAAAAGTAATCGCCACCGCTTTTACTCCCGCGCGCCGCGCCCGCTCCACCACGGTTTTTAAAATCCGGGTGTGTCCCTTATGTACCCCATCGAAAATCCCGATGGCAGCCACGCTGCGCTGGCCTTTTTCCAGCTGCGGGGAGTTAGTCCAGATTTCCACGATCTACTTTTCGCTTTGTCGCACGCTAAGTTCTGGCCGGCCATTCGCCGGTACTCCCAGTTCCCCGGTACGTTTTTCTTCCGCCGTCTTGCGACCTTTTCCTTTGCCTCCGCAGCCGCAACCACATCCGCAAGTACCTTTATTTTCTTCGCTCATGTTCCTCCTTTACCTACTTTGTAAACTTAGTACAGAACGCCACTTGCCCTCCACTGGCGACGCCAATAGCGATATCTTTTGCCCCGGCAAATACAAGCCATAGATTTTTTCAGCCGTATTTGCATCCTTTTTATCCAGTGCGCCCCGCATCTCAGCGGAGATTTGCGGACGCTGGCCGTAACCTAAAGCGGTGATAACTTCCGGAGTCACCTGGCAGCTGGGGAACAGTTCCTTACAGATCTGCTCCAGGCTCACAATCGGCAGCGCTTGTCCCGCCGCTACCAGCTGCGATAACTCAGCCAAGCTATAGGCGTTAAAAGGCGAATTGGGACGGGCAAGGCCGCTAGCGCTAAAGGAACCGACCGCGAGGCGGCGCAGTGCCACCAGGTGTGCCCCCACTCCCAGCTGGTTTCCTATGTCTCTTCCCAGGGCGCGAATATAGGTACCGGCCGAACAGGTAACTCTCAGGTCTTGGTAAACCACCTTGGTGCCCGCAAGCTCTCCCGCTTTCGGCTCTCCCAGGCTAACTAGTTCATAGATATTAATCGGGCGAGATTCCATACTCACTGCTTCACCGGCGCGCACCCGGTCAGCAGCTCGTTTACCCCGAATCTTCAGGGCGGAAAAAGCGCTCGGCACCTGCATTACTTGCCCGCGCCAGGAGGCCAGCGCGGTTTCTAGATTATCCAGATCCGCTAAAGTCGCCCCGCGGGTAGCAGTAATGGTACCTTCGGCGTCCTCGCTATCGGTTTCCACTCCGAAGCACACCCGGGTGACATACGTTTTCTTTTGTCCTTGCAGGTATTGCAGCAGTTTCGTTCCCCGCCCGATCCCGGCAACTAGCACTCCCGAGGCCGCCGGATCTAGGGTACCCGCATGACCTACTTTGCGGGTTCCCGCCAGACGACGCAGGCGCGCCACTACATCATGACTGGTAACCCCTAAAGGTTTATCAATCGCAATTACCCCGCCAGGGGCAGTGTTTTCCGCACGCGGAATTTGCAGCTCCGCCCCGGCGGGAGCAAAATCGGGAGCCTCTTTGAGCGCGTCTAGCACCGCAGTTACTTAACTATCCAAGCCGGAATCTTCGCGAAAATCTGCAGTCTCGCTATCCGGGTGTTCCTCGCCCGCAGCCGTAACCGCTTCCGAGGACGTATCCTCTTCCGTAAGCGTAAATTCGGTGAAAGTAGACACGGGTGATTCCGGTTCGTAAACCTTCTTTTCTCGTGGCTTGCGATAAGGGTCTGCTTCCCCGGCATAGGATGCCGTCTGCGAAGCTCCCCGCAGCTGCTGATCAGAATGCAAGGCACTAGCCAGTTTCTCCTCGAAACTGGCAGCTTGTTCCGGCAGCGCGTCAAGGGCGAATTCGATAGTCGGGGTGAGCCGAATTCCCAGCGCCTTACCTACCTCCGAACGGATCAAACCCTTGGCACTATTTAAAGCCCGCGCAGTTTTCTTGCGCTCGTCCTCATCTCCAAAAACCGTGTAAAAGACGGTGGCGTGTTGCAGATCCCCGGTAACTTTACAATCGGTGATAGTAGTGAAACCGATGCGCGGATCTTTGATGCGCCGCTCTAAAAGCCGCGCCACCGTATTTTGGATCCGCTCTTCGACTTTACGTCTGCGAGCCTGATCAGCCATGAAAACTCCTTTAGCTAATGCGGTTTTCCGGACGCCCCATCCCGGCGTCCGGAAAACCGACCAGTAACGCTAATCGCGCGGTTTCTCCACCATTTCCCAGGTTTCGATCTCGTCGCCAACTTGGATGTCCTTGACGCCCAGCGAAATACCACATTCGTAGCCTTCGCGAACCTCGGTAACATCGTCTTTTTCGCGACGCAAAGAAGAAATCTCCAGCTCCGGTTCAACTACTACGCCGTCACGCACCAAGCGGGCTTTCGCGCCCCGCTTGATCAGCCCCTTGCGCACCAGCGAACCGGCGATATTGCCGAACTTGGAAGAGCGGAAGACCTGCAAGATCTCGGCAGTACCCATCTGCTTTTCTTCATAAATGGGTTTGAGCATGCCTTTCATCGCGCTCTCGACATCTTCAATCGCCTGATAGATGACGTTGTAGAAGCGCATATCTACGCCTTCCGAATCGGCGTATTCGGCCACTCGCTGTGCCGGACGGACGTTGAATCCGATTACCACCGCGTTGTCCACGCTGGCCAAGTTAATGTCGTTTTGGGTGATCGCGCCGACGCCGCGGTGAATAATCCGCAACTGCACTTCCTCGCCCACATCGATCTTGAGCAGTGAATCTTCCAAAGCTTCGACTGCACCGGAAACGTCGCCCTTCAAAATCAGGTTCAAAGTATCTACTTTGCCCTGTTCCAAAGCGGCATTGAAATCTTCCAGCGAAATCCGCTTGCGGCGTTTGCCCAGCTGGGCGGCACGCTGTTGCGCCTGCCGCTTATCGGCAATCTGGCGAGCGGTGCGTTCATCTTCCGCTACCAGCAGGGAGTCACCTGCTCCCGGTACGCTGGTAAGTCCCAGTACCGCCGTGGGGAAAGAGGGGCCGGCTTCCTCAACTTGGTTACCGTATTCGTCGAGCATGGCACGTACCCGGCCATGAGACGAACCCACCACTATGGAGTCGCCCACTCGCAAAGTGCCGCGCTGCACCAAAATGGTGGCCACGGCGCCGCGTCCTTTATCCAGGCGAGTTTCGATCGCTACCCCGCGGGCTGCCGCATCCGGATTAGCTTTCAGCTCTAAGGCCGCATCTGCAGTCAGCAGCACTGCCTCTAACAGTTCATGAATGCCTTTACGCTGCTTAGCCGAGACATCAACGAACATTACGTCGCCGCCGTATTCCTCAGACACTAAACCGTATTCGGTCAGTTGCCCGCGGACTTTATCCGGGTTGGCTTCGGGCTTATCAACCTTGTTGACCGCTACCACAATCGGCACATTAGCGGCCTGGGCGTGGTTAATCGCCTCCACCGTTTGGGGCATTACCCCGTCATCGGCAGCTACCACCAAAATCGCGATGTCGGTCACTTCCGCCCCGCGCGCACGCATAGCGGTGAACGCTTCGTGACCGGGGGTGTCGATGAAGGTAATCGCGCGGCGAGTTTCATCCATATCGATATTTACCTGGTAAGCACCAATATGCTGAGTGATTCCGCCGTGCTCTCCACCCACCACATCGGTATCGCGAATCGCGTCCAATAGCTTGGTTTTACCGTGGTCAACGTGACCCATAACCGTAACCACCGGAGGACGCGGCAGGGCGTCCTCTTCATCGCTTTGCTCTTCCTCTTTCAGGTCAATGTCAAAGGATTCCAGCAGTTCGCGGTCTTCGTCCTCTGGCGAGACTACCTGCACCTGATAACCCAGCTCAGAGCCGAGCGTCATCAAAGTATCCTCGTCCAAAGACTGGTTGGAGGTAGCCATCTCGCCCAAGGTCATAAGGACAGTCACCAAGGATGCGGGATCGCAGTCAATCCGATCTGCCATATCCGCGAGTGAAGCTCCCGAACGCAGGCGCAAAGGTGTAGAGCCATCCCCGTGAGGAACCTGCACCCCGCCAATCTTGGGAGCCATTTGTTGCTCGTACTCGGCGCGTTTAGCGCGTTTGGACTTACGACGTTTCGCTTTCGAGGATCCACCGCGACCGAATGCGCCTTGAGTGGCACCAAAACCGCCACGACCCCGGTTGTTCATCCGGTGACCGCCGGGACGCCCCGGGCCGCCCGAACCGCCGGGACCACCTTGCCCGCCTCCGCCGCGGCGCTGACCGCGCGAAGGAGCCGGCTGATCCATCATGGGAGCGGTCGCAGAATGGGCAGGCATCACATTTGGAGTTGCACTCGCGCCGCGCCGATTTCCCCGACCCGGACGTCCCCGACCAGCGTTCTTCCGCTGCCCAGAGCTGCCGCCGGGACGTGGCATTCCCTGTGCCGAAGCAAAAGGATTGTTCCCCGGGCGCGGACCGCCCGGACGCGGAGCCGGCTTGGGACCGGGTTTGGCTCCGGTCTTACCAGGTTTAGGACTGGGACGCTCCGATTTTTCTGACGACTTCGCCTTTTCTGCTTTCGCGGCAGGCTTGGCGCTAGGCTTCGGCCCCGGCTTGGGAGCCGCGCTGGTGGCAGGTTTCTTAGCAGGTGCAGGTGATTCCACTTTTTCCTGGGATTTTACCTGCGTAGACTGGCTGTCTACCTCCGCTGCATCAGCCGGTTTAGAGGCGGCGGGTTTAGTACTCTTCGCCGCCCGCGTCTTCGCTACTTTGGTTTTGGCGGCGGTACTAGTAACTTTCTTCTTTGCCGCTTTCACCTTGGGGGCTGCGGTTTCTACCTCTTCCGCCAGCTTGGCAAAATGCTCTCGCATTTTCCGCGCCACCGGAGCCTCGATAGTCGAGGAGGCGCTTTTAACGAACTCCCCCGAGTCTTTTAGTGCCTGCAGCACAATTTTCGAAGTGGTTCCGAGCTCTTTTGCTAACTCATGAACTCTAAGTTTTGCCACAATTCTCCTTGCTGGCCTGCCCAGCATGGAGCAGGCTATTGCTTAAATTGGCAGATCATCGCTGGTTGCTCATCGGGTGACCATCAGCTTCCAACCCTGCTTTCCTGTATCGGGCATCCACTGGGTGTAGATGCCGGTATCCTTGCTTAAAAGATCCCAGCCTGCTCACAAGAAAGCACCGGCCGAGGCTTTTGCCTAGAACCGGTGCGTCCATTGCAACCAAAGTTAGGTTCCGATACCTATACTAGCGCCTTAACTTCAATAAGCCGAAGCCAGCTAGAGATTTAGTGGCGAATAGAAATCAGCTGTTAAGCTTCCTCACTGGCCACTTCTGGATCCATAGCAGACCTAATGTCAATCTTGGCTCCCGTTAAACGGGCAGCTAGACGCGCATTTTGCCCTTCTTTACCGATAGCCAAAGACAGCTGGAAATCTGGCACCACCACATGTGCTAATACATGTTCGGCCGGTTCTACCGTGACAGACGTAACATGCGCAGGTGAGAGCGCATTAGCAACAAAAGTAGCCACGTCCTCGGAATAGTCAATAATGTCAATTTTTTCGTGGTTAAGCTCATTCATAACTGCCCGTACACGCCGCCCCATCGGCCCGATACAAGCACCCTTAGCATTGATATTGGGACGAGTAGAACGCACCGCGATCTTGGTACGGTAGCCTGCTTCCCGCGCCACCGACTCGATAACCACCTCTCCAGAGGCAATCTCCGGGACTTCCCGAGAAAACAGCCCCCGCACCAGGTCGGGGTGGCGACGCGAAACCTCGATCCGCGCCCCTTTTTCTCCCAACGCAGTTTTTACCACTACCGCCCGAATCCACTGTCCGTGGCGATACTGCTCCCCGGGAACCTGTTCGGCTTTCGGCAAAACCGCCTCAAATTCGCCAACTTTAACCACCACAACGTCTTTATCCCGGCTCTGCTGAATAATCCCGGAAACCACTTCGCCTTTTTTGTCTCTAAAAGAGCCCAGCACCTGCTCGTCCTCGGCTTCCCGCAGTCGCTGCATAATGATAGAGCGGGCAGTGGTAGTGGCGATCCGGCCAAAACCCGAGGGGGTGTCATCGAATTCGCCGATTTTGTTGCCATCTTCATCGATCTCGGCTGCCATCACCATTACATGGCCGTTTTTGCGATCAACTTCTACCCGCGCGTCATCTAGTGCTCCCGGGGCATTGTGGTACGCCTTGAGTAAAGCGTCTTCGATAGCAGCCATAAGGGTATCGAGACTGACGCCCTTCTCCGCTTCCACCATCCGCAAAGCGGCCATATCAATATCCATGATGATCCTTACGAGCCTTAGAACTGCACCACCATTTGGGCGTGCGTAATATCTGTTAAAGCGATAGTGCGCCGACCAGCGGTAGTTTCCAATTCAATGTCTTCAGTTGTCGTAGCCACCAGCTTACCCTCTTCCTGGGTACCATCACATATTTTCACCTTTACCCGATGCCCTATCGCCCTAGAAAACTGGCGTTCATCCTCCAAGGGTCGCTCAATCCCGGGAGTAGAGACTTCTAAGTTATAGGTTCCTTTAATCGGGTCGGCTTCATCTAGATGCCGGGAAATCTCCAAAGTTACTTGGGAGAGCTGGTCTTCATTCACGGCTCCCGGACCGTGCGGTAAATCTACCGTCACCACCAGGCGCGTGTATTTCCCAGCTCGCTTGAGCGAAACTTCCTCTAAGTAAAGGCCGGCTGCCTCGCAATCTGGGCGCAGCAGATCCACAAGTTCATTTTCCAAATTGGTTCTGGGTTTCGTCATTTTTCCTCGTCTCTTGTTCGCCTCACCGTTTCATCATTTCAAAAAACATGTTACCCGTGGCAAACTTAACTTTGATGAAAAAAACCTGGATTGTTCCCCTTACTGGGCTGTTAGTTGCTTCGTTGAGCCTTTCTGGCTGCGGGGTACGCATTGATGATGGTTCCGGCGACGCCGTGACGGCAAGTCTGACACAGATGGCGCGTTATCGTGCCAGTTCCTGTCAGGAAGCGATCGCTACCGGCATTGAAAATATTTTTGCCGGCGACCCCAAGTTAGCGGCTTTTAAGAATCATTTCACTGCCCGCAGTAAAGTTCTGGGGCAGCGGTGGCCGCACCAAAAAGTGAAACTGTCAGGGAAAGAAAAACCAGAAAACCTGCCAGAACCCGCCGATTATCGCGTACCCGGAAATGGACAAGCGTTAGTTCATAAACTGACAGACTGCCAGGCTGATATCTTAAATGACGCCGCGGTGCTCACCTATCTAACGCGGGAGCAGCTAGCGGAAAACGAGGGCGATGAGGAGGGTACCGCACGCGCGGAGGAAACCGCGGCTTTAGCAAAAGTGCTATTCGCTACCGGGGTGGCGATGGAGCGGGAAAACAAGCAAATCGCGTCCGCGTCTTCCCTTGCTTTACCTCCTGCCAAAACCACCCCGTTGACGGTGCAACGTTACCAGGACGGTAAGTGGCACCCCGATAAAGCGGCAACCACCGAAGCCCAACCGAGCAAGTCCGCAGACCCCCTGAGTGAGCAGCAAAAAACCGAGCTCTCCCGCGGGATTAGACAATTAGACTCCCTGCGTTTCAATATCGAGAAAAATGTCGCTAAAAGCCAGGATATGCAGTTAAAAAACCTGGTTTCTAAGGCAGTAACTCCCCTGCTGCTGCGGCAGATACAAGAACTGGTTACTCAGTTAGGTTCAGATCCGCGGGAAGCGGTTTATCAGCCCGATTCCGGTTTGAGCGGTGCCGATAAGTCAGTAATTGCGAAAGCATTAGGGCAGGCCTGCCAAGTGCAAATGAATTTACTTCCCGTGGTTCCGGATGTGCAGCAGGCGCTTTTGTCCCCCACCCTGGCTGGGCTGGTAGATTTACAAGCCCAGTTAGGGCAAGATGCGGGACCGCTGCCCGGGCTGAACGCGAAGGATGCGAAAGTAAAAATCAGTGCTGCGCCCGCTACCCAATAGGTTAGCTGCCTATTTGCCGGCACTAAATACTCTGGGAGTTCACCCGCTGCTGCGCCCGCACAAATCCCTGGGTCACCACTTCGGTTATCGCTTGTCCGGCGCGGTCTAAAGCGTCTTTAAGGGCACCTTGTTCCCCGCGGGGAAAACGGGAAAGCACATAGTCGGCGGGATCCTGCCGAGGATGAGGACGACCAATCCCGATCCGCAGACGCGCATAGTCTTTAGTTCCCAGGTTTTGACTGATGGAGCGCAGACCGTTGTGTCCGCCCTCACCGCCTCCCCGTTTGAGCCGTAAATCGTAGGCCGCTAAATCCAGTTCATCGTGGACAATCAGCAGATTCTGGGCGGGGTCGATCCCGAAAAACTTCACCAGTTTAGCGGTGGGGATGCCCGAAGTATTCATAAAGGAATCCAGCTTCGCCAAATGCACCGCCGGCCCGGGAGTGCCCGGCATGCCCAGATGTAGGGTTGCTACCTGGCAGCCAGTTTTGTGGCGTCGTAGCTGTTCTCCTTGGGTTTGCGCCAAGTGGTCAATCGCCAGATGACCGACATTATGGCGGGTTCCCGCATATTTTTCACCTGGATTCCCCAGGCCAATCACCAGCCAAGACTGTCCCATTTCAACCCCCAAATAACCTCAATAACGTCTCTACCCCGCAGAATTGGTTTCGGGGAGGGCAAGTGCCCTCCCCGAACCATACAAGCAGTATTTACTCTTCGGATTCTTCCTTAGCTTCTTCCTCAGCTGCCTCTTCGCCTTCCTCGGCCTCTTCAGCAACCGGCTCTTCCGGCATCTCTTCCGGCAGAGTAATCGAGAGCACGTCGTGTTCGTCGTCCAAAGTGGTAACTACGCCTTCCGGCAGTTCTAGCTCGCCAGCGCGCAGTACTCGACCTTCTTCCCAGCCTTCCACGTTGATAACGATTTCTTCGGGAATCTCCAGCGGAGATACCTGTACCGGCAGGTCGAAGATTTCCAAGTTGACCACGGTACCGGGAGCAGGCTCGCCGGTAACCGAAACCGGTACTTCCACTTCCACTTTCTCGTCACGGCTAACTGCCAGCAGGTCGATATGCAGAATGTCGCGGCGTACCGGGTGACGCTGGATTTCCTTTAGCAGCACCAGGTGCTTTTCCCCATCAACATCCAGGTTAATAATCGCGTTGGGGTTATCTTTTACGATCAGGAAAGTCTCGTGTCCCGGCAGGTTTAGGTGCAGGTTTTCTTCTACGGTGTGGCCGTAGAGTACTGCCGGAATCTGACCGGCGCGACGAGCGCGACGCGCTGCGCCCTTACCGGTTTCATTACGTAGTTGTGCTGATAGCTCTGAAGCCATTATTTCGTTCCTCCTTAGGATTGCAGATATTTACGGAACCCCGGAGGACGTGGGATCTCCCCACGGCCACGTCGATAACGGCGCAAATGCGCCCTCGCCGAGGCAACCTAGTTTTAGGATATAGTCCCGATCCGGCCAGGTAAACTCGGAAGGACTAAAAGGTTTGGCAACTCACATTTCTTGCCAAAGGATTTCTATTCTTGATCGAAGAGGGCGGTTACGGAGCCGTCATCGAACACGGTGCGAATCGCACTGGCCAGTAGGGGCGCGATTGGCAGGATCGTTAGCTGCGGGAAACGCTTATCTGCTGAAATCGGCAGAGTGTCGGTAACAATAATTTCACGAGCCCCACAGGTAGAAAGACGCTCAGCGGCGGGCGGAGAAAGTACCCCGTGTGTGGCCGCTACAATCACGTCTTTCGCCCCGGAATGCAGTAGCACTTTCACCGCTTCCGCAATAGTACCGCCGGTATCAATCAGGTCATCAACCAGTACGCAGGTGCGACCCTCAACCGTACCTACCACCCGGTGGGCGACTGCCACATTGGGACGGGTAGTGTCCCGGGTCTTATGCACAAAAGCTAGTTCGCAGCCTCCGAGTTTATTCGCCCATTTTTCTGCCACCCGAATTCGGCCAGCATCAGGGGAAACAATCGTCAGATTGGTTTGGTCTACCCGCCTTTTTACATAATCAATCAGTACCGGCTGCGCATAAAGGTGATCCCAGGGACCGTCAAAGAATCCCTGTTCCTGGGCGGCGTGCAGGTCGACACTCATCAACCGATCAGCACCAGCAGTTTTAAACAGATCAGCGATTAGACGAGCAGAGATCGGTTCCCGTCCCTGGTGTTTTTTATCTTGCCGCGCGTAGGGGAAGAAGGGCGCCACTACGGTGATTCGGGCTGCCGATGCCCGCTTGAGGGCATCCACCATAATCATCTGTTCCATTACCCACTTATTCAAAGGAGCGGTATGGGATTGCACCACATAGCAGTCCGCCCCCCGTACGGATTCGGAGAAACGGACATAAATCTCACCATTGGCAAAGTCGTAGGCCACGGTCGGCAATACTTCGGTATGGAGTTCTTCGGCGATTCCCTGGGCAAGTTCGGGGTACGCGCGTCCCGGCACAATCAAAAGGTGTTTTTGACCTGCAGATTTAATCCCCGTCATTACGTGTTACCTTTCATTTTCGGCTTGAAATCGCCATACCGTTACTTTGATTTTACAAGTCCGCATGCGCCTAGAGATTGGTTTCGCAACTGTGGTTGGAACCGCTGGCAAGATTTACCGCCTGTAAATCACAGCGACGTACCCGTGCGTCCTCCCCCACTTTTACGTCGGTAAGGGAAGTGAAGGGGCCAATCTCGGCTCCGGCCGCAATGACCGTGTTTCCATGCAAATCGCATCCTGGTAATACCCGGGCATCAGCAGCGATCTTGACGCTTTTTTCAATCCAAGTGGTTTCGGGGTCAACGATGCTAACCCCCTCTTTCATGAGCTGGTTAAGGATCCGCCGATTATATTCGCGGTGTAAGCCGGCCAGCTGAGCCCGGTCATTACATCCCTCCGCCTGCATATAGTCGGTAATGAGATAGGCTCCTGCCCGTCCGTTACTAGCCGCTAAGGCAATCGTATCCGTCAGGTAAACCTCGCCCTGATCATTATCGGTATCGAGACCAGAAAGCGCCTGGTTTAAGAATTGGGCGTCGAAGGCATAGATTCCAGCATTTATTTCTCGAACTTTGCGTTGTTCTTCCCCGCAGTCACGATCCTCGACAATGGCACTAACTGCCCCAGAATCGGAGCGGATTACCCGTCCGTAACCGCTGGGGTCAGGCACCAGGGTGGTTAGCACCGTCACCTGATTGCCGGCTAGCTGGTGGGTTTCCAGCAGCTTTTCCAGGGTGGAGCTTTCCAGCAGGGGCACATCACCCGAAGTGATCACGACAGTGCCCGCCAGTTCGCCTTGCTGCGCCAATTTTCCTAGGGCGCATTGCACTGCCCGTCCGGTTCCCGGAATTTCATCCTGATCGGCTAAGAGCGCCTGTGGATAATTTTCGTTAACGTACTGGGCAACCGCCTGGCGCTCATGGCGGATTACTACGCATAATGACTGGGGATTCAAAGCGGCAACCGCATCCAGAGCGTGTCCCAATAATGCCTTGCCGGCCAAGGAATGTAGAACTTTAGGACGAGCAGATTTCATCCGAGTACCTTTACCAGCTGCTAAAACAATCGCTGCAGACGGCTTATTTTCCACGATTTGACCCCTTACAGGTAGCCGGATTGGAAATAGTAGGCACCTCAGATGCCAGTTCCGCCCCCAGGATTCGAACCCGGCTCTCAAGGCACCAAAAGCCCGCGTGTTACCTATACACCAGGGCGGAATACTTTCTCTATCTTACACATTCGAAAAAGTTTCCTAAAACCGCGTCACTTTTCCTGCAGTTTTTCCTGCTTAAATCGCTCATCTTTGTGCGACAGCGGCTTTAGAGAATAACTCCACGCTAGAGGGAAAAGCGGATGCTACCTGGCGTTAAAATTCCCGGAAACGGAGGCTAAAAATTACCGACACCCCCAAATTTCTGTGGCCAGATCCATATTTTAGGTAAACCTAACTTCGGGATGCTCTTCAGAGTAACCCGGCATGTGGTGCCTCATATCAATTTTAACGCGAAGCGGGGGTTAGGCGGCGTGGGTTTTGATGCCTATGGTGAGTTTGGTTTTTCGTTTCTCGCGTGCTTTTGCTACCTTGATTAGTAGGCCGACCTCCGTGGTGCCTCATGTCAATTTGAGCGCGAAAGTTTTTCGGTGCCTCACATAGTTTGAGCGCGAAGCCGGGGTTAGGCGGCGTGGGTTTTGATG
>OKIP01000053.1_pt1 | contig 19917 bp, 18 predicted proteins | sample 1612181 | NCBI WGS metagenome assembly OKIP01 (sample SAMN04436781, study PRJEB24849) | human gut metagenome | biome: human gut; feature: NICU; material: stool | host: Homo sapiens | place: USA: Saint Louis, MO | collected 2011-03-31
ACCGAGATCTACACTCTTTCCCTACACGACGCTCTTCCGATCTATGATGGTGATTTTTTCGTCCATCAAGCCGGGGCACAATATCGGCAGAGTTTTCTAGCGACACCATATGCACTCCTGGTGCGGGACGAAAATTACCGATATTAGAACCCATAGTTACCACGCTTTTAACATTGTATTTTTTAGCCAACGCGGGATTTGAACCTAACTGTGCTGCTACCGCTCCACCCTGCGAATGTCCTATCAGTTCTACCGGTTGTCCGCGGCGATACCCGGCCTGATCTAAGGCGCGAGTGACCGCAATGGTCATATCGGAATTTCCTGCCCTACCTCCAGCGTTAGTTTGCAAATTGGTACGCATATCTTGAGGATTTGCTCCATTGACAGTCCAAACCTGGGTACCGCGGATGTCCACCCGCCAAGCAACTCGATTACCGGTACGGTATTTAACTACCCGCAACTCGCCATGATCGGGAAACGCTTTTGCCTGATTGAACTCGCTGACCAGCCCAGAAATATTTAAGGGTGCGGAAACTTTTTGGGAGTTTCTGCCGATTTTGTGCGCTACCCACAGCGAACTCGGTCCTTGAAATGCCGCAATCTGCCTGGCGACCTCGGCAGATAAGAACTGAATAAGGAATCCTTTAGCGTTTTCACCCTGGTCATTTAAGGCGGCGCGGAACGAATTGTCGCTGATCTGGGAGTTTTTCGAAACCCACAGCGCAGAATCGTCCCAGGTATCATCAAACGCTTTCCACAAAATCAGTCCCGGAAGACCGCCAACAGCGAGGAAACCGGGAAGCGCATCCAACGAAGAACCTAACTGTCGCGCCCGTGCCTCACAATTTTCGTATCGCGTTGCTGCCAGGAACAAATGATTTTGCAGCAATCCCATCTGGAGAGAAAGATTTATCGCTGATTCTGCGAGCAGCTGTAAAGCTGAAAGCAATTTCTCGGTAACCGCAATCCGGGGCAAGGTGGCCGCGGCGCTTGCTGCCCGACTGGCAATCCGTCTGACCTGCAAAATTTTTTCTAAGGTACTGCTTAAACTCTGCGCATTAGCGCGAATAACCGCAGTGTTAATCCCCAGCTGGTGACCGCCAACTACGCTAATTGGTAGGGAATGATCATCGGTGGACATAGTTACTTTCCCGCCTGCTGTAGGGCTAGCAGCGCCGAGATTGCTTCCTGGGCTAAGCTATCGGCTGCCGCGGCGGCTTTTGCCAGCGCAGTCAGGTTCTGCTCGTTACGCCGCAAAGTTAGTTGCGCGGCTGCTGCTGCATCTGATGTCCACTGTTCCCGCAAATCCATCCCGGCCAACTGCATAGCGCCACTGTCTGCCACCAACGCGGCTTGTCGCATATCCATGCTAATAGCGGCCGCAATCGTCACCCCGCCTGCCATATCCTCTCCCTTCCTAAGCTGCTGGTTAATCTAACGGGGCAATAATTCGCGAAGCCATTTACAAATAAACAAATTAGGAAAACCAAGTTTTATCTCCGGCTGTGCAATATTGCTGCGAGTGGCACTAACGACACCTCTAGCGGTATGAGATAACATAAAACACATGGTGAACTCCCAAGACAGCCGCCTGAAAGCCGGTCTCAAACTGCCTTCTAAAGTTGCCGACCCGGTGATTGAGGTCAACCACCTCACCAAAGATTATGTTTCGGGAGCGGGCAAAGTACGCGCTCTAGATAGTGTTTCCATCGGGATTGCCCGTCGCAAGTTCACCGCGATTATGGGGCCATCTGGGTCTGGGAAATCTACCTTTATGCACTGTTTGGCCGGGTTCGAATCCGCTTCTTCCGGCTCTATTAAGATTGACGGCACCGAGATCGTAGGGATGAACCAGCGCCGGCTGACTCGTCTCCGCCGTGACCGTATCGGTTTTATTTTTCAGGCATTTAACTTGATCCCCACGCTGAGCGCAAAAGAAAATATAGTTTTGCCCTTTGAAATTTCGCGTCGCAAATTTCCGGCAGAACGCTTCGAACAGGTAGTAGCTGCCTTGGGGCTACAAGATCGTCTAACTCATCGCCCCTCAGAACTTTCTGGCGGGCAACAGCAGCGGGTAGCCTGCGCTCGCGCCCTCCTACAAGATGCGGTGGTACTTTTTGCGGATGAACCCACGGGAAATCTAGATTCTGAGTCCTCGGAACAAGTACTGCGCTATCTGCGTAAAGCAGTTAATGATTTTGGGCAATCAGTAGTGATGGTAACGCACGAGGCAGCGGCGGCCGCCTATGCTGATCGCGTCCTGTTTCTATCCGATGGCAAAATTGTGGCCGAACTTGATAATCCGGAACGCGAAGGGATATTGGCGGCTCAAACCGAATTACCGGCGTTTGTGGCGGCGCACTCGCAACTTAAGACAGAAAATGGTGCGACTCAATCAGTAGATGATCTCCCGCAATCTCCCTCTTTCTTGCCGGCCGGAGCCAAATCGGGCGCCTGGCCAGATCGGGAAAAAATGCAGGCTCGCCTAGCGAACTTACAATTGGCCAGAGGGGCACAAGTGGAAGTGCCGCCTAACCCCACTGCCGCGAATAAGATCGGGGGTATAGATGCTGGGGCTTTGCACGCCTTAATGGGAGCGGGAAAACCGGTAGTACCGGCAGAGTTACGTACCCGGGAGGGCGCGCGAAAGGTACTAGCTAAAAACCGGGAACCGGCGGCACCAGAAAAGAAGAACAACCCGCCGGTAAAAGCGGCAGCACCCCAAAACGTCCCTAAGCGAAACCATTCCGCCGCCTCAAAAACGCCCAATACCCGCTTGAGTGGAAGCGTGTGGGAAACCCGCGATGAACGCGGCACTACCTGGCAGGGGTGGACTCCCAAACCGGGACAGAAGACTACCAAAGAAGATAAACCGGAGCGGCGAGACCCCGCAAAAACCGTAACTAAACCAGAGCCTACGCCCTCGCCGCGCCCCCACGCCCCGGTAAAACCACCTGCCACCTCACCTCGCAGCTTTGAAGCCAGCAAGGTTTCTCCTAAAGCGCCCAGGAAAAATACCAGCCAGAAAACTGATAATGAGCGCTGGTCAGGATTATATTCCGTGTTTTCCAATCCGGTGGCAGAAACTACCGGATTTTGGGAGGGCGCCGCGGATGGCACCGCCTCTGGGGAAAGTTCGCGCACTGAAAAAACCAAAGTGGCAGCTATAAACCATTCCCAGGAGAATGCAGCTGCGGCCGTCGCGAAAGAGATCTCGGGCAAGCAGGCAGCTGATACCACCCAGGAAAAGGTAGCCGCTAGCGAGGCAGACACTAAAGAATCTGCGGAAAATCGGGAGCCCGCAGCCGAAGTCAAAGCAGCTAAATCGGTTCCGCGCACTCCGGAAGACACTTTAAATCAGGAAAAGCAGCGTTTGCTCGCCATGATTAAGAAGGCTGAAGCGCTCCTGGATTCCTCGCAAGATGCGATCGACTCCTTTGAGACCCCTCAGGATAAGGCATGATTAGGATAGCTTGGCGCAACTTGCGTGCCCACCTGCGACGTTTCCAAATGTCGCTACTGGCGGTGGTACTAGGAGTGGCTTTCTTATCGGGAATTTTTGCGCTGCGCGCTACCCTGGCCGATTCCTATAATTCTTTGGTTGCGTCCACCAATACCTATCAGTATTACCTGGTAGGAAAAACGCAGGGCGAAAAAGTGGAGGGACAGGCTCCCGTGCGAGAAAGCCTACCCCTAAAGACCGTGCACCAAGCAGAAAAGATATCAGGGGTCAAGTATGCCGACCCATACCTTGTGGACGTGTGCATGTTGGCTGACCAGGACAATAAGCGTCTGGGTAAAGGCGGACAAGTCTCCGTTTTGCAGGTAATTTATCCGGGGCACGCTCCCCAGCCTCGCTTGTTAAAAGGACAAGCTCCCCACGGTGAACAAGAAGTTGCTCTAGAAGAATCTGCAGCTAAACGCCTAGGCATAACTACCGGCCAAAAGCTGAAGGTTTACGTTTCTAGCGAAGGTAAAACCGCTACCGTCAGCGGGATTTATCGCTTCCCCTCCCCGGTTAGCTTCACCAACTATGTCTTTGTCGATGCTGATGGCTTCGTGCCCCTCACCCAAAAGCCTGCGCCGCTAGCCACCAACGCTGTCGGTATCACCGCTGAAAAGGGGATATCCTCCCAGAAGCTGCGCGCCTCCCTCAATAACGAGTTTTCGGATACTGCGCAAGTAATGAGCCAAGCCGAATACAACGATGAAATAAACGCGGCAGCTAATAGCTCCCTAGATTTTGTCAACGTATTCCTGCTGGTATTCGCGGCAATCGCCCTATTTGTAGGGGCGTTTATTATTAGCAACACTTTCCAAATGATGGTGCGCGCCCAGCAACCACAATTTGCGATGCTGCGAGCAATCGGAGCTGGCGGAGGACAAGTCTTTTCGATTGTGGCACTGCAAGGTTTGCTAGTGGGCACCCTAGGTTCCCTGATCGGGGTAGGAGCCGGATATCTACTCACCCGCGTGGTTTCCTGGGGTTTGGCGAAAGCCGGATTCGAGGCATTACAAATCGTCTGGTCATGGTCGATTACCCTCCTGGCTTTAACAGTGGGCATTCTGGTGACGGTAATCGGTTCCCTCTGGCCCGCCAGGTCAGCAGCGCTAACTCCTCCGGTTGAGGCGATGCGGCAAAACACGCAAACTCAAAAGCCAGTGTGGCCCCGCGCGATTATGGGAGCGGTGGTACTGGCGTTCGCGGTAGGACTGCTGGCGTGGGCCTGTTCTGATAGCGGGCAAAGTGGCCTGCGGCTAGGGATCGGCGCCGCACTATTCTTGCTGGCTATGCTGATTTTAGTTGCTCCGCTATCGGCAGTAATAGTTAAAGCCTTAGCGGGACTTATCTGGTGGTTGCGTCCTCATGCCCGCCTAGCGATGCGCACCTTGACTGCCAACCTGCGACAAACTGCCAATACGGCCGCCGCCCTGATGATCGGGGTGGCCCTGGTAGCAGTGGGAGCGACATTGGCTGCCTCTACTAAAGCCTCCACCAAATCGGTAATAGATCAGCAGATAAACGCCGATTTAGTGGTCAGTACGGATCCTACTGTTGTTTCACTTTCTCCTAGCCTTTTAAATAAAGCCGCCAAAGTGTCTGGGGTAGAACAGGTTGATCTTATGACCGGGATCGGTCTGTTTAGGATGACAGTTCCGGGGAAGAATCCGGAGCAAACCATGTTGCAAGTGACCTATCCGCAGTTCCAGCGCTACATAAAGGTGGACGCCATTACCGGTTCAACCGCAGACTATTTCTCTCAGCCACCCTCGTCTCCTAGGGCGCTGGTTTCTAGCGCTTGGGCTAAATCTCAAGGGCTCGCCCCGGGGGACAAGATTCAGCTAGGCGGGATTCACGGGGCCGAAACAGTTACCATCGCTGCCACTGTCGACACCGGATTCATATTCCTGGATGTGATGGTACCTCACTCCCTGGCCAGCAAACTAGGTCCAGAAGCAGCCGATATTACTACCAGCGCCGCCATCGAGATTAAAGATGGGGCTGACCGGGCTCAAGTACAACGCGAGGTACAAAAAGTAGTTACCAAAAACCCCTTTATGGTGGTACAAACCCATAAGGAAGCGGCAGATAGAGTGGCAGCTACGGTAGATCAGGTTTTGTCAGTCCTGTACGCCCTGCTCGCATTATCACTGGTAATCGCCGCTTTAGGGATTATGAATACGCTATCGCTTTCAGTACAGCAACGCTTTAGAGAACTGGGGCTAATCCGCACCGTGGGGCTTTCTTCCCGGGGGCTATCCCTGATGATTACCGTCGAGTCGGTGCTGATTACGCTGGCAGGTACCCTCCTGGGGATAGGTGGCGGGGTCTGCCTGGCAGTGTTCCTTTGCCGTTACCTAGCCGACCGGGGGATCAGCATTATCGAGATACCCTGGGGCTCGCTAGGGTTAATTTGTTTGCTGGCGGTACTGGTGGGAACGATTGCCGCGCTACTGCCGGCACGTCGCGCTCGGAGGATGCCGGTCTTAGAGGCGATCTCCACTAACGATTAGCGCCTAATAGCAAAGCAGAAACCCCGCCTAATTGCGCAGAGCCTTAAAGATTACCGGTTACTAGCACCGGCGCAGCTTATCAATTAAACCAATCGTCGTCGGTTGCGGACGGAATATGTTTACGCCAATCGTCGTAATCATCGCCGTTATCTTCTTCGGCTTGATCGCGTTGCTTAGCCTGCAGCTCGCGCTGCAACGCTTCATAGTCCGTCTCGGGACTGTAGTACTTTAACTTACGCGCTACTTTTGTCTGTTTAGCCTTTTGACGGCCGCGCCCCATGGCGTGACCCCCTCCACAATAATCACGGGTACGTTAAACGCACCCAAAAACTTCTAAAATGTTCTGTATAAAAAGATACCCCATTACGGGCGCCAAAACCATTTGAATCGTCAGGTGAGGTTAATGACACCAGACAGCAATGGCAATAGCCGTACTTTATAAATACCTAGCCTTTAGGGTTACTTTAGAATCCGCCGCACCAGCAGAGCGCCTAGCGCTAAGACTCCCCCCGCAGCTAAGGCCACCTTTCCCAAGGCTTCTGGCTTGCCGGTACTGGCCTCCTGCACGGTATCTTGAGCCTTATCCGCCAAGGCGCGCGCCTTCTTTTGAGCATCGGCTTTTGCCCGCTCCACATTCGCCTTTGGAGAAAAATAATCGGAAAGTTCCTCTACGGTGCCACTTAAATCTGCCCGGGCAGCTTCGAGATCTGCCTTAATCTGATTTTCGCTGCGTGCTGCCATTTTATTCCAAGCCTTTCTTTACCGCCGCAATACCTTCTTTTATACCTTCTTGGGGCTCTGGTTTTTCAGAAATTCCTTTTTGCAAAGAAGCCTTGCCTACCAGCGCCAAAATCAACAGCAGCACCAAAAGGATGCCGGCAACAATCAGTTTCGCCGCCCATTCTGGTACTACCAGCGCCAGTGCCGCTGCTACTGCCCCAAATAGGAACCCCAACATATAGAGGGCGAGCACCCCGGCTACAGCTAGCAGGGCAATTCCCACCCCGGAGCGTTTGGCCATGTTCGTGGCCTTCACCTTAGCCAGCTCAATCTCACCTTTTACCAAGGCCTGCACCTGGTCAGATAGCTTTGAAACTAGATTTCCCAGGTTAGGACGTCCAGATGCAGTTTCTACCGCCGCAGAACCAACCGGTTTGCCGGCAGCCTCTTTATCACCGCCATTTTCCGACGCAGCTGGCTTCGGAGATACATAGCGGGGAACGCCTTTGTTACCCCTATCGGGAGCACTATCCGCTGCCGCCTGAGGAGCAGCAGATCCCTGCGGAGATACTCCATTTTGGGGCGAGTGGTAACCGGGAGTTGCCGGAACTCCCGGAGTTGCCCGATGCTCCGGCGGAGTTCCGGGTGCCGAATGATATCCGGGAGTAGGCGGTATTGGCCGCTGTGAATCTGACATTTTCAAATCGCTCCTATCCATTGCTGAGAGCTGTTCCTTGTAGTAACCATATTCTAAGCTATAAGCAGTTTCTATAGTTGAGCAGAGTTTCCCCCTTAGCGAATCAGGCTCCCGCGGCCCGCCACTAACCGCCCGCTACCCCCTAACTACGCGGGCACGGCAAGGAAAATACCGGCAAATAGGTAGTTAAATCTGAGCCCACGCCCGTGGCATTAATTTTCTTACTATTCACGGCTTTTTCCCAGGTCAAGATGCCGGTGGCTAGGGAGAGCCAAGTGTCAGTTTTCATTTCCACCACCGCTGGCGGGGTTCCGCGCCGATGTACAGTTCCCGTGCCGATCTGTACTGCCCCAAAAGGTGGCACCCGCACCTCTACCGCCTGCCCCGGATGACGCTGAGCTAAAACTTGCAAGCTGTAACGTACCGCCGTGCCTTGATCTACCCGGCTAGCATTTCCCCGATTCCAAGCCGCCAAAGCCGCCTGCCCGTCCTCCGCAGAAATTTTTCGCCCCAAAACCGGCCTCCTAAGTTACTAACTGGGCGACACTGAGCGCGCCCTGGCTGCCTTTACTAACGCTTTTAAGCCGCCACCCCTTAGGCTATAACCGATGCACAAGCAATCACTAGAACAGCCTCAACGTTACCGAGCCCTCTATACTTTGCTGGCGGCGGCAGCACTGACCTTACTGGCAGTGTCGATGCTTAACGTTTCTATCCCTTCCATGACCAAGGCACTGGGTCTAACCAGCAACGATGTGCAATGGATTATGGCGGGCTACACCCTGATTTTTGGAATTGCGCTAATCCCGGCTGGCAGAATGGGGGATATCTGGGGTCATCGCCGTCTGTTCGTAATCGGGGTAGTAGTGTTCGGGGTTTCCTCATTAGGAGCGGGTCTAGCTACGACCCCGCTGATTTTAATTTTGATGCGCCTACTGGCCGGAATCGGTGCCGCCATCATCAGTCCTCAAGTATTAGGGCTGATCCAGATACTTTTTCACGGGGAAGAACGCACTCGCGCTTACGGATCCTTCGGAATGATTATCGGGATTGCCACCGCCATCGGTCCTACTATGGGCGGGGTGCTAATCGCGCTGCTGGGTACCGATCTTGGGTGGCGAGCCGCGTTCTTAATCAATATCCCCATCTGCCTCGTAATTATTTTCGTCACCTACCGCACTATTGCCCCTGACCCTGCCCGCACCGCTAGCGACACCCGCCTTGATTTGCCGGGGATATTGCTGCTGGCGGCAGCCTTTTTGGCGGTGATGTATCCCTTTATCGATGCCACTATGCCCAGTGGAGGACTGGGAAACTGGCGCTGGCTGTTACTGCCGGGCGGAGCCTTGGGATTCCTCGGGTTTTGGGCGCTGGAAAACTTCCGAGAAAGACGCCAAATCCCGGTAGTCATGCCCCGCTCACTACTCCTAGATCCCTCCTATATGGTGGGTACGATAGTACTGACTGCATTTTGCGCCGGCTGGACGGCGTTATTTATTATTTACACCTTGTATTTGCAACAAGGATTAGGAATAAGCCCCCTGGTAGCTGGACTTTTACAGATCCCCTTGGCACTCGGCTCCGCGATTGCTTCCGCCCAATCTTCGCGCCTGACCTTAAAGTGGGGGCGCTGGATTTTAGTAATCGCCTGCGCCCTCGTAGTCATTTCTTTGACTGTTACCGTGTTAATAACTCAGACTGCCTCTCCCGGGAGCATCCCCTACCTGCTAATAGTCTCCATGTTCTGTTCAGGTTTAGGATCGGGAATTTTCTTTTCTCCTGCCCAAGCACTCTCGCTGCTTACGATACCTCCAGGCAGAGCCGGTGCGGCCGGGGGGATTTCCCAAACTGCGCAACGGGTAGGAGGAGCAATCGGACTGGCCGGCGCTACCTTAGCTTTTTACCTGCGGCTGGGTACCGTCACTGCCCCTGCCGGCAGTGAACTTGCTCGAGCGGCCTACACCGGGGCATTTAGCTACGGAATGGCCGCGGTAGTAGCTTTCATCATCATCGCATTCCTATTTGCACTGGCTGACGCGCTGAAGCGCCGGGAAAATCCGTTAAAATTAGAAGTAAATCCGCCGGAGAAAGAGAATGAATAAATGATGGCTTTGGTAATTGGCATCTGCTACCTCCTGCTAGCAGCCTGCCTGGGGGTAGGACTGATTTTATTTCATCGCCAGCATTTGCCTCGCGGCTCCCGGTGGGGGATCGTCAATGCCGCTACCACTGCCAGTGATAACGCCTGGATCCAGGCTCACCGGGCGGCAGCTCCCCTAGTGGGGGCTACCGCCGTGCTTTGTGTGATTAACGGCTTTGCCATCGCTGCTCTCACCGCCGACCATGCCGTATCAGTGCAGCTTATTTGCGCCTTAGGCACCGCGATTTTTACCGGGATCGTTTACTGGTCGGCGCGCCGGGTCGCCACTGCCAGTGCTAAGAAATTTCGCTAGAAACCCTGCCTCTAAGAGCGAGCCAGAAACTCTACCTCTACCTCGCAAGGGGCTCCTAGAGGGAGGGCAGCCACCCCCACTGCGGAGCGAATATGGGGCTGGTCAAAGAGCTTCCCAAAAGTATCCGAGGCACCGTTGGCCACGCTCGCCTGCCCGGTAAAAGTGGGACTCGAGGCTACGAACACGGTCACTTTTAGTACCCGTTCTAACTGATCGACCCCACCGGCAACTTCTGCGCCCGCAGCCAGGGCGTTAAGGGCACAAACCTGGGCAGCCCGGTAAGCGTCCTGGGGACTAACTTCCGCTCCTACTAGACCGGTGGCCACCAGTTCCCCGTCCACAACCGGAATCTGCCCGGAGGTGCGCACCACCAATCCGCCTGCGCTCTCCAAAGCAATGGCGGGAGTATAGGCCGCCACCGGGGTCGCGACCGCTGGCAGTAACATACCTGCCTGCTCCAGGCGCTTAGACACCTCGGACATCTTATTCACCACGCGGACGTTTTAGATAGGCGACCGGGTTTTCCCAACCGTTGGGACCGGCAATTACGCTGACCAGTTCCCAGCCGTCCTCGCCCCAGTTATCCAGAATCGCTTTCGTATTGTGCGACAGTAACGGAATCGTCGCATATTCCCATTTAGTCATGGCTCAAGTCTAATGGCAGCGAGGCGTCTAACGCACCCGCGCTAAAACATTGGGGGTGGTTGGTTGACGTAGCTCGGCCGCCAGTTCGTCATGAGACTCATTTAGCCATTGCCACCAGTCAGTTACGTCCTCGTAGTGGCGCAACATCGCGCGACGTTCCCTTTCAGTGAGGCCACCCCACACCCCGTAGTTAGCTTCCGATTGCAAAGCATCGGCCAGACATTCTAGACGGACTGGACACGCGAAACAACGGGTGCGAACTTGTCTTTGCGCCGCTCCCTGTACAAATAGAGCATCCGGTTCCTGACCAGCACACAGAGCACGTGCAGCCCACGTCTCATCCTGGCTAAAACTCATTATTCACTCCTTGAGCTCTCGCGGCGACATTGCCTATATATGTGACCGTACCTACATTTTGCTAAAAACACAAAACGAAAACCAGAGAAAAATTTTACCTAAACCAATAGATGGTTATTGCCCACAATCTGTTCTCAACTGCCAACGAAGATGCCCAATGCCCCCGAAGCCAAGTAGGCTAGGAATATGCAAAAAGGCAACGCTCGTTATATGCCACGTCGCCAGCTTCGGCGCACCCTCGCAGCACTGGCGGCTTTAATCGCACTGGCGGCAGTGCTCCTCGCTGGCCTATCCCTGCCGGTCGTGGGAGCCACAGGGCTAGCTGCTCGCGCCGGAATGAGCGCCATGACCGAAATCCCTAGCGAATTCAAGCCCACGCAGCCTTCTCAGCAATCGGTGATTTACTCGCGTGACGGTAAAGAAATCGCCCGTTTTTATGCGGAGAACCGCATCGTGGTCAAGCTCAAAGACATGTCCCCCTGGGTACAAAAAGGGACCATGGCTATTGAGGATCACCGTTTTTACCAGCACCGCGGGGTTGATCTCGAGGGAATCGCCCGCGCTATCGCAAATAACCTAGCCGGTAGAGACACCCAAGGCGCTTCCACCCTTACTCAGCAATTGGTAAAAAACACTCTGATTGACAAGGGTCTGCGCGCCGGCGATATGAACCAGGTTCGCAAGGCTCGCGAGCAGAGCATTACCCGTAAACTGCGCGAAGCCAAAGACGCCCTCGCTATCGAAAAGCAACTTTCTAAAGACCAAATCTTAGAGGGGTACTTGAATATTGCCCCCTATGGAACTTCGGTTTACGGGGTGGAATCCGCCAGTCGGTTCTATTTTTCAAAGAGCGCGAAAGACCTGACCCTCAGTGAAGGTGCCCTGCTGTCTGGCATTACCCAATCCCCCGCGAAATTTGACCCCACTCTCCACCCCGAAAATAGCCAAAATCGTCGTGACCAGGTATTAAAGGCGATGCTGCGCGAACAAATGATCACTTACGATCAATATAAGGAAGCTAAAGCCATCCCGGTTCCCGATTTATTGAAGGTTTCTCCTGGTCAACAAGGATGTGCTGCCGCCGGAAAGGCCTCCTACTTTTGCGCCTATGCAGTCAATGAAATTTACAATAATCCAGTTTTCGGCAAGTCCCTCAACGACCGGCGTCGCCTGTTGCTGCGGGGAGGTCTGAAGATCTACACCACCATGGATTCCAATTTGCAAAACTTGGCTACCGACACCGCGTTTAATCGGATTCCAGAAGGGGATAGTTCCGGGCTCTCGATCGCTATTAGTTCCATCGAACCCGGCACTGGAAAGATCCGAGCGCTGGCGCAAAATACTCCTTACGGTAATCCCGATAAAGAGCACCCCCGTGCCACCCAGAACTCATTCGGAGTAGATAAGGCTCATGGCGGCGGCGCGGGCTTCCAGCCCGGATCTTCCTATAAACCGGTAACCTTGGCTACCTGGTTTGATAATGGTTACTCAGCCTATTCGGTAGTGGGCGGACGCAACCACTATTCTGCGCGGGATTGGAAAGTATCTGGTAACTGCCCGGTACATGCCGGATCTTGGGATTTAAAGAACGCCACCGGCGGTAATAACTATGCCACCTCGGTTTTAGAAGGTACTCAAAAATCTTTAAATACCACCTACGCCGGAATGGCTTCTAACCTTGACCTTTGTGATATCTACAAAATGAGCCAAAAGCTGGGGGCAGTAACTGGGGATCCTACGCAAAAACAGGATTTAGGACCGTCCTTCATTATTGGCGCCGATTCAATTCCGCCGCTAAATATGGCGAATGCTTTTGGCACTATCGCTTCGGGAGGTACCCTGTGCTCCCCGGTCGCACTGGAAAAGGTAGTGGATGCTGACGGTAAAACTTTCAAAGTATCCTCTGGTAACTGTAAACGCACCGTGGAAGAAAGCGTGGCGAATAAGACCGCTCAGGTGCTAGTATCCACCGCTAATAGTTACGGGGGCCGGGTTAATATCGGCCGGCAAGTAATGGCGAAAACCGGTACTACTAACGGCCCGAACGCCGCCTGGACCTTGGGGGCAACCCCGAATCTGGCAACTGCGGTTTGGGTTGGCTACTCCCAGGGAAGTCAACGTGACCTGGTGAGAATGAGAATTAACGGTGCTTACTATGGAATTGTTTGGGGTAATACCGTTCCCGCCATGGCGTTTAGGGAATATATGTCCGCCGCGGTACAGTACCTGCCCGCAGCAAGTTTCCCTGACGCCAATATTGGAGAGGGTAAAACTATTTCCCAAGGCAGGGCGCGACCTACGCCCACACAGCAACCTAGCGAAGGACCCGCCTCCCCCAGTCCGCAAACTACCCAGATTACTCAAACTTTTTATTACCAGGAAGATTAGCTATTGCGGCGAAATCGCACCCTTTTAACTTTGGCGGCAGGGGCAGTAGCTTACCCTTTTTTAGAGGCTCGGCTACCACGCCTGCGCCGCTATCAACTGGGGAAGAATCCGGGGCAAGTACCGGCAGCCACCTGCGAGGATTATCTCCCTAGCAGGGTTATAAACGTAGAGAGCACCGGAAAAAACCGCAGAGCAGACAGCAGTTCTCCTAGTATTTCCGCCGATAATTCTGCCTGGCAGCTGCGAATACTACACCTGTCTGACCTGCATCTATGGTCAGGAAGCAGCTGGCTTGCCCACTGGGTAGCTTCGCTTGCCGAATTCCCGGACATAGATTTGGTGGTACTAACCGGGGATAATTTTGCGGATGCTTCCGGCTTAGAGATGCTCTATCGCGCCCTCAACCCTTTACTTAAGCTTCCGGGGGCTTTTGTGTTCGGTTCCAACGATTATTATTCGGGCATCCCCAAGCTGCCGTTGCACTATTTTTTCCCTAATAAGAAACCTAAACTACGAAACGTTCCCGACCTGCCAACTGAGGAGTTCCGGGACTTTTTAACTACGGGAGGCTGGAGAGACCTTAATAATCAGGTGGCAACCTGTACTCTTACTTCTCCGGCGCGGCAAGGACGCAGCACCGAAAAGTTAACGGTAGCGTTTTCGGGAACCGACGACCCCCATATCGGGCGCGATGAGCCGGTACAGGTACCGGACACCTGGGGGAAAGCTGATTTGCGCCTCGCCCTCACCCATGCCCCCTATGCGCGCGTCCTCGACCAATATGCCGCTTGCCGAGCCGACCTGGTACTGGCGGGACATACCCACGGAGGTCAGGTGTGTCTGCCGAAATTTGGTGCCCTGGTAAACAACACGGACTTGCCACTGTCCTACTCAGGGGGCATGCACTGGTGGCAAGTAGGTACCGTAGCTAATCCGGCTCCTCGGGTGCACAAAGGGAAAACCTACCCCCTGCCAAACCTTAAGGCACTAGCTAGCGAAGCAGAAATCTCCGATGGGACGCCGGGCGGGAAAACCCGGGTACATATTTCGCGAGGACTGGGCACGTCCAAGTTCACCCCGGTGCGTCTGGCTTGCCCACCCGAGGCGGCAATCATCACCGTCACTGGCTGCAGCTAAAGAAAAAGCCAGATCACGGCAGAATATGCCAAAATCAATCCGGGTTTCGGCTTTATCTTCTAGTACCTGACCAAACCCTGAAGAAACGGTTTCTTCCCTAAAATGTGACCTGCAAGCCCTCTTTAGCAGGTAAAGCCGATTTACGGTAGAATAGGATCCGGAAAATTTGTATTTGGGAGCCTGTAAGTTATGACATTTGAAATCGGCCAGACCGTTGTTTATCCCCATCATGGCGCCGCGGTGATCGAAGATATTACTACTCGTAAACTCAAGGGAGAAGACACCACCTACCTGATGTTGCGGGTTACCAATGGTGATATGACTATCCAAGTGCCGGCAGCGAATGTGGATATGGTGGGAGTTCGCGATGTGGTCGACGAAGAGGGCCTCAAAGAGGTACTCGCGGTGCTGCAAGAACCCCATATCGAGGAACCCACCAACTGGTCACGCCGTTACAAGGCCAATGGCGAAAAAATCGCCACCGGAGACATTTTAAAAGTTTCCGAAGTGGTGCGGGATCTAACTTTCCGTGACAATGAACGGGGACTGTCTGCGGGGGAAAAACGGATGCTGGCTAAAGCAAGAGCCATCCTGGTTTCTGAACTTGCTCTGGCTAAGGACGAGGACGAGGAGGCGGCTTCGGATCGCCTCGATAAAATCATGGAAGAAGCCCAGGTAGAATACAACCGGGTTAACAATAAATAAGGATTAAAGGACGGGTTATGGGGCGCAGCGTTTACTGCGTCGTGACCGCCGCTGGTTCCGGGTCACGCCTGGGCAATCCCGGGCCAAAAGTGCTGGTAAAGTTGGCTGGTCACACTTTATTGCACCACGCTCTGCGCTCCCTGGAGCCGCTGGATGACTTGGTCGGGGTAGTGATCACTGCTCCCGGCGACTACCTAGATGTTTTCACCGAGATTGCTCACGCTGCGGCGCTGTCCTATCCTTGGAAAGTTGTGGCCGGGGGCGCAAACCGGCAAATCTCCGTCTACCAGGGACTGCAGGGACTATTAACCCTCGATACTGCCGAGGGAGTACTGCCCGCCAATGACCCGGAAGCCATCGTCTTAATTCATGATGCGGCTCGGGCGCTCACTCCCCGCGATCAGTTTCAACGCGTTTGCAGTGCGGTCTCTTCTGGTTGCCCGGCAGTAGTGCCTGCCACCGCTTTGGTTGACACCGTACGAGAAATCGCCGGTGAGTCTTTTTGCCGGGAAGGGGTAGAGATTACTCCCTCGGGCGCTACCCCTGACCGTTCGCGACTGCGCTGCGTGCAAACCCCGCAAGGGTTTGCCGGGGATGTTATTTTTGCGGCTCACGAACAGGCGCAGGTAGAAAGTATTTCCGAGGGCGGAGCCCTAGACGATGCGCTACTTGCAGCTAGGCTCGGATACCAACAATACTTTGTGGCAGGATCAATGCGAGCCTTGAAAATCACGTACCCCTTGGATCTCAAACTGGCCACTTGGCTGGCGGAAAATCCCGAGCAAACATAAGGGCAGGAAAAACATGGCTGACACCGGTGACCATCAGAAACATTTACCAGCAGAAAATCATGACCGCACCAAGGGCAAAATTTTAGCTTGGTCACTATGGGATTGGGGTTCTGCTGCCTTCAACGCGGTGGCCACCACCTTTGTTTTCACTGTCTACCTAACTACCAAAGATTTATTTGCCCCCCGGAAACCGCGCTACTACTGATTTATCTATTGGTCTAGCTTTCGCGGGACTGGTGATTGCCCTGGTAGCGCCAGTTTCCGGGCAGCGCGCTGACCATAAGGGCCGCGGCACCCGGATGTTGGCACTGTTTTCTGTCCTAGTCACTATCTGCATGGCGCTAATGTTCGCGGTCTACCCCACCTCTCCCCTGGGAAAAACCGGGGCGCTGTGGCTAGGGGTGGCGTTGCTGTCGTTTGGAAATATTTTCTTTGAGTTCGCCTCCGTGAACTATAACGCCATGTTGGCGCGGGTTTCTACTAAAGAAAACATGGGGAAAGTCTCCGGTATCGGCTGGGGTATGGGGTATTTGGGCGGAATTATTTTGCTGGGAGTGCTCTATGTCGGTTTCATCTCCCCCGAGGTGGGCTGGTTCGGGGTAACTGGTGAAAACTTCCTAAATATCCGGATCGCCATGGTATTTGCCACCATCTGGTTCGCGGTGTTTTCGATTCCGGTGATTGTGGCGCTGCCGGGGCGCCGCCGCGGCGCAGACGGCAAACTACACCCGGTGACTATGGCGGGGGTCGATTCCCAAGATAAAGAACCTATCGGGGGTTTGGCCGGAGTAAAAGCCGCCTATATTGAGCTGTGGGAAACCATTAAACGGCTAGCTCATACCGCGCCCGAGATTTTACGCTTCCTGATTGCCTCCGCGATTTTCCGAGATGGCCTTGCCGGGGTGTTTACTTATGGCGCTATCTTGGCCTCTACCGTGTTCGGTCTCAACGGAGGGCAAGTCATGATTTTCGCCATCGTCGCCAACGTAGTGGCAGGAATCGCCACTATCGCTTGCGGGGCTGCCGATGACTTTTTCGGCCCGAAGAAAGTAATGATTTTTTCTCTCGGCTGCATGACCACCCTGGGGTTAATCCTCTTTTTTGCCCATAACGGTGGTGCCAAGATTTTCTGGTCCTTCGGGCTGTTGCTGTGTATTTTCGTTGGCCCCGTCCAATCGGCCTCCCGCTCCTTCCTGGCTCGGATTATTCCCAAAGGGCGCGAGGGCGAACTATTCGGACTTTACGCCACCACCGGACGGGCAGTTTCTTTCATGTCCCCCACTCTCTTTGCCCTATTCGTGTGGATTGGAAAACTTTTCGTGCCCGCCGGCGCTAGCTCTCAACATTTCGGAGTTCTGGGAATCACTTTGCTGCTGGGAGTAGGATTCGCGCTGCTTGCTCCCCTAAAAGCCCCGGAGCGTCCTCAAAAATAAGACTGGTCTGCATCAAATTTATCTGCGGTAATAGGATTATATAGAAAGCAATTTGACGGAGGAAGATATCCGGAAAAGCAAAACTGTATCAACCTCAAAAAGTGTGGATTACCAGCTGAAAACCAGAAACCAGTCCCTGTCTGATAAATCAGCTATTAGCATCTGGGATAGCCGCGACGCTGTACAGTGCTAGATTAGCTACAGCTAACATGGGAAGTAAGTACAAATCTAGGTAGCGCCTCATCTTGATTAAAAACAGAACTAAAAGCAAGAATAGAAATACTAAGATCGCTATAGCCCTATCGATTATTTTTTCACCAGTCTTGGCACTGTTGCTCTTTCAAGGTAATCGCCGTAATCATAAAGTTGGGTAACCCGAGCTAACGGAAAATAGAGAGCATCCTGTGAAATCATCAGAAAATAAATCCGTATTTAGCAAGAACCGGCGGAGCACAGCTATCCCCGTTGCCAAATTTCCTGCCGGTAAACCTCTTGCTGCCCCGGTTCGTCCTGCTTACCAACTTCCCTTGCCGGCCGGCAAACCGCGGACTTCCCAGATTTCCCCTGCTCACCAGCCCCCACTGCCAGCCGGCAAACCGCGGACTTCCCAGATTTCCCCTGCTCACCAACCTCCACTGCCAGCCGGCAAACCCCGGGCTAACTATCTTGCCGGCAAACCCAAATCTCATTACATTCCGGGACTAGATGGCTTGCGCGCCCTCGCGGTAGTCTCAGTGATCACCTATCACCTGTTCCCCAGTGGATTCCCCGGCGGTTTCTTAGGGGTCGATGTTTTCTTCGTACTCTCCGGTTTCCTAATCACCACTTTGCTGCTGCGGGAACTATCTAAAACCGGGAAAGTTTCCCTGGGGCATTTCTGGCTGCGCCGCGCCCGGCGCCTCCTCCCCGCCCTATTGGTACTAATAATCACGGTGGTACCCACGGCCTTTTTAGTTAACCGGGAGCTACTAGTGGGGATCGGACGCCAGGTATTGGGAGCGTTGACCTTTTCCACCAACTGGCTAGAAATCGCTCACGGCAGTTCCTATTTTGCCTCCACTACCCCGATTCTGTTCAAAAACTTTTGGTCCTTAGCGATTGAAGAACAGTTCTATCTGTTTTGGCCACTAATCTTCCTGGCTTGCGTCACCTTGTTTAAACGACGGTGGATGCGAATGATAATCCCGCTAGCAATGGCGGGAACCAGCGCTTTCCTGATGGGGTACCTATTCGATCCCGATAACACTACCCGCGTCTACTATGGAACTGACACCCACCTGTTTGGTCTGGCTCTCGGGATTTGCGTAGCGTTTTTGTGGAGCACGTTGGACTCGGTACAAACTCCTAATTCCGCTGCTAAGGCCAGCGGCAAACCCGGGAAGATCCTGGCGCAACTGCTGGGATTTATCTGCCTGGCAGCCCTGATCGCCTCCATGTTCTTATTAACCGACGCCTCGCCCTATACCTTTAAAGCAGGTATTGCCGCTTGCAGCCTACTAGTAGCAATCCTGATCTGGTGCCTGCTCAAGCCGGGAAGCCTGCTGGCTAAAGCGGGAGAACTGCGCCCGCTGAAATATTTGGGTACCCGCTCATATGGCCTTTACCTGTAGCATTGGCCAATTCTAGTAATCGCCAGCGCCCTTTACCCGGCCGCGGTTAACTCCTCACAGTATTGGGTAAGATCGGCTCTGTGCGTGTTAGTTACCTTGCTGATCTGCGAACTTTCCTATCGCTTCCTAGAAACCCCGGTGCGCAAACGCGGTTTCCGCAAAGCGTTTTACCGTTCGCAAGCACCTATATGGCAGCGCCGCATCCAGGTAGTAGCGGTTCTGCTTGCTTTAGCGCTGACCGGGGTTACTGGTCTGGCGATTGCAAAAGCACCCGCAAAGTCACAGACCCAACTGGCCATTGAAGCAGCAGAAAAGCTAGATAAACAAGCAGCACAGAAGACCGGCGCTCCTAAACCCGTGGCTACCACCCCCAAACCTAAGCCGACCCCGGTGGATAAGCGCCTAATCCTATCGGAAAATCTAAATACTACCAATCCCACCGGGGAAGAAATAACCTTCATCGGAGATTCCATGTTTTCTGCTTCCCGCGGCGGCTTAGTCTCTGCTATACCCGGTATTAACCTCTTAGCCCGCCCCAACCGACAATGGGGAATTGCCCCTCAAATAGTTTCCGAGGGACTAGCAAGCGGACAAATCCGGCGAACTGTGGTTATCAGTTACGGAACTAATGCGGGAGTCTACGATCCTGCCCTCGTACATCAAGTGATCGCTCAACTAGGATCTGACCGGATGATTTTACTAGTAAACCTGTATTCACCTTCGACTTTCGTCCCGAAATCAAACCAGATTTTGGCCGAGATAGCGAGTCAGTACGCCAATGTGAAACTGGTGGATTGGAATAAAGCAGTCTCTCAGCATCCCGAATGGCTGCAAGTAGACCAAACTCACCCCAGTATGACTGGATCGGTCAAGCTAGGGGAATTGATCCGGCAAAACATAGACGAAATGTCAGCGGATTTAACTGCGCTTAAAGCTAAGCAAAAAGTTAAATAGCAAACCGTCTAC
>OKIP01000078.1_pt1 | contig 16603 bp, 13 predicted proteins | sample 1612181 | NCBI WGS metagenome assembly OKIP01 (sample SAMN04436781, study PRJEB24849) | human gut metagenome | biome: human gut; feature: NICU; material: stool | host: Homo sapiens | place: USA: Saint Louis, MO | collected 2011-03-31
GGCGCTGCTAGGTGATCTGGGGTTGCAAGGATTATCTGAACGGCACCCAATGACTCTTTCCGGAGGACAAAAACAACGTCTCGTTATTGCCAATGCCCTGGCGAGCCAGGCAGAGCTTTACGTATTCGATGAACCCACCTCGGGGGTTGATTACCAGCACCTACTATCGATCAGTTCTCAGATTCGCTCACTAGCCGCAAAGGACAAAGCGATCCTGATTATTAGTCACGACTTGGAGTTCATCAATGAAGTTGCCGATTATCAGCTATTACTTCAGCCTCTCGATAGTGAAATAAACGTGCAACTTACCGCGCCCGACCAAGAGAAACATTGAAAGAGGAAGCCCAGTGAATGATCACCAAGTTAGCGAATCAGAAAAAGATGCAGCGGCAAATATCAAGCTGACCAGCAAACAAGGTAAAGCCGCATTACGAGAACTCTTAGCTCCCGTACAAATGGCGCAGCGAGTCGGTCAAGTAATGGCCGTTATCTCCGCTATTTTGCGAGTTTTTCCTTTCGTTGCTTTAGTGGGGATCGGCAACGAACTCCTAACCTCATTGGGCAAGGGCGTATCCCCCAACCAAAGCGTTATCATATTTTGGGTACAGGTGTTAATCGGAACATTTTGTGGAGGGTTATTCGCCTATTTTGTGGGCTTGTTGGTTACCCATATTGCAGATCATCGCCTATCCGCAAGTATTCAGCAAAAGATTATCCGTTTTCTGGGGCAAGCTCCTTTAACTTGGTTTAGCGATAACACTTCCGGACATGTGCGTAAAGTACTGCAAGACGATGTAAAGAATCTACATGTGCTAGTAGCACACCGCCCCGTAGATTCACTGATCGCTACCCTAGTGCCCATATTTTGCGCGGGTTATACCTTCACTATTGATTTAAGACTCGGACTTTTAGTAATTGTTACGGTGCCGATTTACATCATTGCCTACGCGGTGATGATGCGGGGAATGAGCGATAAATCCTTAGAACTTGATGCAAAACTTGATCAGGTTTCCTCCGCAATGGTGGAGTTTGTAAAAGGCATCCAGGTGGTTAAAACTTTTGGGATCACCGGAAAAGCACACCGCAAATATGCCCACAGCGCTAATGAAGCCTGTGACTATATGGAGGAATGGAATCGTCCAATGGTGCATGCGGCTTCCCTGACTACCGCCCTCACCTCTACCCCATTGATCGTTCTCTTATTTGGTATTGTCGGCCCCTGGTTCGTCTCCAAACATTGGGTTAGTCCGGTAGAAGTAGTTGCCGGTTGTTTAATTGCCATCGCGCTGCCCTCATCAATTAACCTGGTAACCCAGCTTGCTTGGAATTACCAGTTAGCGGGTGCCGCGGCCAAAAGGATTCTTGATCTTCTTAGGGTAAAGCCCCTCTCCTGCCCGGATCAGTCACTGCATTTACCCCAAGACGCAAGCATCGAATTTAAAAATGTATCGCTCAGCTATGGCCATACCCTAGCTTTGGATAATGTTTCCTTACGTTGTGCGCCCGGTACAGTAACCGCTCTCATGGGGCCATCAGGGGCTGGGAAAACTACCCTAGCCAAATTGGCCGCCCGCTTCCTAGATCCCGATACAGGCACAGTACTAATCGGTGGAGTCAACCTTAAAGAACTGAGTAGAAGCGACCTCTACCATCATCTCGGGTTCGTCTTGCAAGATGCGCAGCTCTTGCGGGCTTCCATTCGCGACAATATTTCTATCGGGCGACACGATGCAGATGAAGCCGAGATTATTAACGCTGCTCGCCAGGCACAGATTCATGACGAAATCATGGCGCTGCCTAAAGGATATGACAGTGTTGTCGGGGAAGATTTGAAGCTATCTGGGGGGCAAGCTCAGCGAATTGCGATCGCCAGAACCTTACTATTGGATGCGCCGATACTCATATTGGATGAGGCAGCAGCCATGGTAGATCCGGAATGTGAAGCACAAATCCAAAAAGCCATTAACCATCTGATGGTCGGACGTACTGTTCTGGTTATTGATCACCGCCCAGATTCAGTCAAGAACGTCGATCAAATCGTCCTCCTTGATAAAGGAGAGCTGGTGGCCTGCGGTAATCACCAGAAGCTACAAAATATAGAACTCTACCGCCGCCTGTGGTCGGCATCCAATGTTGAGTTTACGGAAGGAGGACGAAACTGAAATGGCTAAGTCAACGGGAGCTATCGACATAATTCGAACAAATTTCCGCCTCAGCGCCAACTCTCAAAATCACAGCAGGAGTATCAGCTGGGCAGCTCGGATCATCAGCGGCATTGCGCAGGGGGTAGGCTTACTTGCGCTGATTCAGCTCGCAAATACCTGGGCTAGCAGGCAGGAAGAAACCGCCAATAACGCTAACCTCTGGATCTTAACCCTGCTCGTCACGGCGATTATCGGAGCGATCAGTATCTACATACGAGATCGGTTCTCCTACGAAGGCGCGTTTTCGGTGATGCGTTCTGTCCATCGCCGCGTCGGGGATCAGTTGGCAAAACTGCCCCTGGGATGGTTCTCCACTGATACTACCGGGCGTTTGTCCCGTCTAGGGGCAGCTACTGTCAATGAGCTCGGCAATCTGAGTGCCCACTTGCTCACGGAACTGTCTGCCGCCACCGTCACTTTGCTGACGCTGCTTGCTGGTTTGCTCTGGTGGTACCCCCTCCTGGGGTCAATTTTTGCGTTATGCCTAATCTGTTACCTGATTCTGATGTGGGCACTAACCTATCTTGACAGTGCTGCCAGCGCCTACGCGGCCCCGGCGGCTACTGAACTAGCTGATCGGATTGTAGAATTTTCTACCTGTCAATCTATGCTCCGTGCATGTGACCAGACGATTTACCCTCAAATGGCCACGGCTTTAGCAGAAAATCGCCGCAGATCCACTCGCCGACTATGGATAGAATGCATCGGGAATTTCCTCGGCGGTATCGCCTCGCAAACAATTTGCGTGGTAATGATTATTTCCAGTGTTCATCTTGCTTTTACTGGAAGCCTTGCTCCCCTGGCAGTGGTGGCGGTCATTGGGATAAGCCTAGAAATTACTCATTACCTTTCCACGATTTCTGATTGTCGAACCGGGTTATTGGCGGTTGGACCGACAATGGCGACTATTAACGAAGTATTGGATGCACGCCCTCTGCCCGAGCCGGAAACTTCGCTACCTCAACCCCTACCCCACCAAGTTGCGCTTCGAGAGGTTGATTTTGCTTACGGGAATGATAAGCAGGTGCTAAACAAAGTCAGTTTCACCGTCGCTCCCCACACTATGACCGCACTTGTAGGCCCTTCGGGCGCAGGTAAAACCACTATTGCCCGCTTGATTTGCCGATTTTGGGACGTAAGCTCGGGTGCGGTACTCGTTGGAGGTCGAGATGTCAGAGAACTGACGACTGAAGATTTAATGAGCCAGATTTCAATGGTTTTCCAAGATGTCTATCTTTTCGATGACACTTTGGAAGCAAATATCCGCATCGGTAACTCCAATGCGAGCAAAGAGGCTCTACTACATGCGGCAGAACTAGCAGGTGTCAACGATATTGTTAGCCGCCTTCCCGATGGTTGGGATACAAACGTTGGTGAAGGTGGCTGCGCATTATCAGGAGGGGAACGCCAACGAGTTTCGATTGCTCGCGCTATTTTAAAAAATGCTCCGATTGTGCTCTTCGATGAAGCTACCAGCGCTCTGGATGCCGAGAATGAAGCAAATCTGCTGCGCTCTTTCGAAGTATTACGTCGCCAATCCACCATGTTGGTAATCGCGCATAAACTCCACACGATTACACGGGCTGACCAGATTGTGGTTCTAGACAATCAGGGGCAAGTGGCTCAGATTGGCACCCACAATGACCTTGTAAATTGCGAGGGGATTTACCGAGATTTTTGGGATGAGCGGCAGGCGGCCTCTGGATGGAAAATAGCCGCACAATAGTTCGGAATAGGTAGGTAGCATACACGGAATTATTTGCAAGTATTTCCGGTTAGAGGTCGTTGCAATGGCTATTACTTCAATATTTAAGGAAAAAGTCTAGAGGTTAATGCCAATTGTTTTTATAGTGATTTGGCATTGATGAATTCACTGAAGGTTTTTGGGAGAAATCATGAGGCATACATCAAATTATAGGGAAACTACTACTTCTCGTCACCTGTTTATTGCAGGCACCATTTTTGCTGCCGCCAGCCTATTCTTAACTTCTTTAGGAGTTACAGTAGCTTATGCAGCAGATACCGAAACGACCAGTGTAGGAGATAACCTCACTGCCTCCTGGGATCCGACAGCCAAAATCCTGACCGTCAGTGGCCATGGTCAGCTAGATCGAGACAAATGGATGTCTAAAACTCCGGCTACCTACAATGAGCCCAATAGTAGATTCTGCGGAACTGTTAAAGACGCAAACCGCAACGCCAAGCCAGCCGAACCGCAGCCAGTGGAAATAAAATTTATTCCTGATCCGGGCACCACCATAGATTTCCCACAAGATTCCAGCTTCCTTTTTTCCCACTGTGACAAGGCCAGCATCGACTTTCCGGATACTGGTATTAATACCGGCAAAGTCACCGACATGAGCGCCATGTTCTATAAGGCGACGCTGGCGAACCCGAATACCTCTAACTGGGATACCAGCAAGGTCACCGATATGAGTGTAATGTTCGGCGCGACGGAAGCAGCTAATCCCGATACTTCAAACTGGGATACCAGCAAGGTTACCGGAATGAATGGAATGTTCCAGGGAGCGAAAATGGCTAATCCGGACGTATCAAACTGGGATACCAGTCAAGTCACTAATATGCGGGGCATGTTTAACGGAGCAATTCTCGCGAGTCCGAACACCTCGAACTGGAACACCGAAAAGGTAACCAATCTGAGCGGCATGTTCCGGAATGCGAAAGCGGCTAATCCGGACGTATCAGCCTGGAAAACCAACCAGGTAACAGACCTAAGCGACATGTTCTACAAAGCTACTGCTGCCACCCCGGATGTCGCCAAATGGGATACCAGCCAAGTTACCAACATGGAAGGTGTCTTTACTGCAGCAACTGCCGCGAAACCAGATGTGTCAAAGTGGAAGACCAACAAAGTTACCAATATGCACAATATGTTTGCCGGAGCCAGCAGCATAGAAAATTTGGACGTATCTGGCTGGGATATTAGCCAGGTTGAGGAAGAGACCGTCGCAGACGTTTTCGCTACTGAGGGGCGCACGAGTGTACGAATCAAAGGCGCTGCTTTAAAGCGTAATATTTCTAGCTGGTTTAAGTTTATAGCCGGCCCTTACCATATTCGCAATGTTGACGATGGCACGGTGTTAAACGCTACCCCGGGTGACGGACAAACAGTTTCTGCCATGTTGGATTCGGTTAGAGACAAAATTGTAGATAAGACCACCTACCTAATTCGCCCTAATGAAATAGTAAAAGTAACGGCAACTCCGGCACAGATATGGCAAGGCGAACCACTACCAGTATTGGATTACCAGGTGGATGCGGCTCATAGCAAAGATTTACTCACAGGCGCCCTCAGCGCTGACTACGGGGCAGAGACCCCGGCGGGAAAGGTTGCGATTAAGCAAGGAACTTTAAAACTTAAAGACGCAGTAACCGGAGCATATTCACTAGAATTTACCGCAGGAATTCTCAATGTTAATGCTCGCCCAGAGCAACCGGAAGCTAAAGTTGATACTTCTAAGTGGGCTGATAACAATCACCCGGGGGCTAAAAATTGTGCCGATCGAAAGGTATCCCAAAGTAGGACCATCACCACTACCCCTCATAAATGGGATAGCAATAAACATGAATGGGTTTTAGATACTGCTAACGCGAAGGAAAAAACTGAGAGTCAATCGCGGAATATGACCGACCAAGAAATCCACATATGCGCTGATAACCAACCTGGAAACCAGCCTTCCGTTAAGCCCACAGAGCATTCTGGTAAGCACCCCACTGTGCATCCAGTCCCTAAAATTGCTCCAGTGAAGAAAACTGAGCCTACTCAGGTAACCCAGATCTCCACTTTGCCTCAGACCGGGACTTTGGTTGGCCAAATCGCGCTTCTAGCTTGCTTGCTAGGGGCCGCCGGCAGCATTGTTTGCCGCTTGCGCCGCACCGCCCGTTAGCGGATCAGTTTATGACTCTCGGGGTTTGGTGAGGCGTTGGGGCGGCCAAGGAAAAATCCGATTAACGCGGGCAGCGTATTGGATGTATTCATCCCCGAATTCATTTTCAAGCCAGCGTTCTTCAGTGTGTTTCATCAAAACAGTCAACGCCACCCAATAGATGAACGGGAGGGTTAGTAGCCACCAGTTCACTTGTATGAGCAGCAGACCGCAGTTTAATAGCAGGAAGGAAGAATATACGGGATGTCTAACCCAAGCGTATATCCCGGTAGTCATAAGCTGACCAGTTTTAACGCTTTCGACCATGTGAGAGCCAAAAACAGCTGAAACCCACACGATTACCGCAACCACCATCAAAACCAGACCTGCCGCAATCATGAGGTTATGCACCGAACTATTTCCGATAGTTCCGTTTGCGATCCAGCCTAAAAAATGGACAAGACTCGCTGCAATCGTGACGGTAAAAATACCCGAAACATATATCGGACCTACACCTAACACAGGCAAATGCGAAGCTCCGATTTTAGTCATACAGCTATTTTCGCACAAACCTAACCCGCTCTAGCAATGGCAGAAGTAGCTAACACTATGGCAACCGTCGCAGAAGGAGAAGTAAAAGCAATATCCCGGGTGACCACGCCCCGCTTATTTTCTATGCGGATTGACCCATCACTAACTAACTTTTGGTGACGACTAGCGATAGCCGTATAGGAGTTAACCGTTGCCTGACTTCTGGCTTTACTCGTTTCCCAGCTAGCAACCACGATTGACCCCTTGAGAAGGAAAAACTCTCCATCAATCAGCTGCATCGAGGCATCTAGACCATCTCTACGTCTGCGCAGATGGAAAATAGGCGAAGAAACTATCTGAGCGTTGTCTGGTTGCACAGTATTTTCTGGGGAACGCAAAACGTTGACTCCCAGGATTGGCAAAATCAGCTTCATATTGTCTAAAAATAATTCTGCTGATGCTCGTTGCGCTTCAGAAAGCTTCCTAACCCGAGCGGTTTGCTTGTTATCAGGCATAGAACAGCGCTCAGCATTCTTAGCGATTTCAACCAGACGGGCTTCTAAATAACCCCAATGCCCCCTCGTTAAAAGACCGTTGCAAGCTAGCAACAATAACTTTTGGATATTAACCCGACCTTTTCCCACTGCAGTTTCGTTTTTTGTCATGATCGCGCAGGCGCTCTACAAAGTTTTCTGTCTTGCCTATATAGCACCAAGTATTCTCAATAGCTTCAGGGTCATTACCAAGAAGAATATACACACCATTACAAGCGATTGAGCTGAATGACCCCGTGTTTGCATGGGGTTTTTGAGACGTTTGAGTTTGTTTGAATCTCGTAGCGACTAGACATCATAGTTCTGCTGAAGTCAACACCGCTTTAGCAGGAATTTTTATGGTTTTTACTTCTAATCATAAAGAGATTATTTGCGGAACTCGGGATGGTAAAAACTCAGCAAAATTGCCGCAGCTATCAGGACTGTGCAACATGTCATTGGTAGCCACGGAGAGAGTCCGTAAAGCGCGGTGGAGGCTATCGGTGCCACTACATAGGCTGCACCATTGTTAGCATTAATCAACCCGGCCAGCCCACCTTGTTCTTCGGGCTTCATTTGCAAAGTAGGCGCCGTGTTGTAGCCAGGCATCGCCAGGCCTAGACCAAAGCCTGTCAAGATGCTGGCCACGATGAACAGTCCAAGATTTAGTGGATAAACCAAGAGTAGTAACCCGAGAAGAACGATTATTAATCCTCTTCTAAAGAGTTTTTTAGCACCCCAGTTTAACCTTGGAGCCACCAAGGCCTGCGCCAGTATCATCACCACACCCATTATTGACATGCACAAAGCGGTGAGCCCTGCTGTTACGCCGGCCGCTAGCTTCAAAACATCCTGCAGTAAAAAGCCGAAAAGTGTAGCCACGGTAGAAAAAGCGGTAAACATTAGGAAACCGCAAGCCAGGAACACGAATACTCTTGAATCAAAATAGGAAACTTTTGCCGGTTGAGCGACTTTTTCTTCGCCACCTGTGGGTTTGAATGTTAGCAGCAAAACGGCAACGCCCAAAAGCATGACCAGAGGCATCACCAGCAAGGGCATCATGAAACCTCCTATAGCTGCAAGGCTGCCGCCCAATAAGGCTCCAAGAATAGACGAGAATCCTTGTGCAGCGCCCAAGACTCCCAGACCTTTTACCCGTTGCGTCTCATTGTAGGTATGAGTCACAACGTAGGTTTGCGCGGCTGGGGAAACTGATGCGATGGCACCGCCGTACAGCACGCCCCTAGTTATGACTACTCCTATGATCAACGCTATGCCGGTGAGCAGACCCTTGAATCCTAGCCACACCACCATAGCGAATCCGCTTAGAGCCAGGATTCCGGCAAGCATGCCAATAAGCAAGATACGCCGAGATCCCCATCGCAATGAGACCCGTCCCCACCTGGTGGAGGTAAGAGAAAACATTATGGCTGCTAACGAAATGGTGGCGCCAATGTGCCATTCCTTCAGCCCGATTTCGCGCGATAGCGGAGCCAGAATTGGATTAAGAATCATCTGCCCCATATATGCCAGTAAAACCGTCAAAAACAGGGGAAACAGTCCCGTTATTTTTGATTCGACTTTCTGGTTTCGTTCATTAGTGGCGCACATTAAAACATCCTTTCCAAAGTGAGCTACCAATCAAGCTGAAACAATACTAGAACAATGTTCTAGTATTGTCGAGGTTGAGGGTATGCTGTTTTCGTGGGGAATAAAGACAAGCGGGTAAACACGGGTAGACGCGCCTGGCTGACGCAGGAAAAGATCATGTACACCGCAATGGAACTGACCCGAGAGTGCGGTCTAGAAAAATGGTCGATTCGTGACCTTGCGCAGCGTCTGGGAGTAGTTCCCTCTGTCATCTACCACCATTACCAAAACCGTGACGCCATTACCGCTTCTGTAATAGGCGAGATCACTAGCACCATCGAACTACCGGACGAGCAGCTGGAATGGAAAGATTGGTTCATCTCCCTAGCAGAAAATGTCAGGCCCGTCTTTCTTGAATTCCCCGGAGTCACCGACAAACTGATGTATGGACATATGGACGCCGCGGTTATACCAATCTTGGAGGTGGCTTACGAAAAACTACGAGACGCTGGTTTTAGCAAGTACATTCACATCGCATACTCAATTATCATCAACACGATGCTGTGGAGCATTACTGCTCGCAACTTGCGCAGTCCAACCAAGCAGGAACAGCGCCACGACCTAGGCCAAATGATTACCCAACTTCAGCCCCTAGCTGCCTGCTCCACAACGCTGGCTGACATCATCCAAGGCTACTTAATTCCGCTAGCCAACCCGAAAAATGAAGACCGCATGAGTCAGGAATACTTTGAAATCATCATAGAAGTCGTACTCGCCGGTTTAGAGATAGCGATCTTGCCTCGCGAAAACGCCTAACGAACCCGTGAACAAGAGCTCTACCGCTTTACCCCGCGCCATCACAACCTCGCCCTTCGTTCACACGCACCAACCTCAAGAATAACCGAGAAAAGCAGATCACCCCTCAATACGAGGATCCAACAGAAAGGAAACATCATGGCAACTGAAGGAAATCAAATCCGGCACACTGACCCTCGTTGTCGATGATCTCGGGGTCGAGGCAGCGGCCGCACTCACCAGGGCAACACTGGATGTCAACGAAGTACTGATGCCTGCTTCGGAAGATGGCGGGACTTTGGTAGCTACCAGATTCCGTGCCGCTAGATGTTTTCTCACACAGTCCGCCCTCGCGGAACAACCTTTAATAAAGGCCGCACAGCGGGGTTATATGACCTTAAGTAGAATTGATGCTTCCTTTTGGCCGCATCTGTGATTGGCCAATGAAAGCTTTTTTGGGGGGTTCGGTTAATAACCGTCCCCCCATTTTTGTGTTTCCTTCTGCGCATTAGGGCCTGTTTTGATTACCTCTTCATTCTTTTAGGATTTTTAGCGGGCCTGGGGAGTTTTCAAAGGACACAATTCTTTCTACTTATTTTAAGGCCGGGTTATTTTCACGGGTAAATACGTGATTTTATGTCCTAAGGTGAGCAGTCGGTGAAAAAATGCTCAAATGTGATGCCCATTAGCGCTTACTTAGGTTAGCCTAACCTTAGGGCTAATTGCATTGCCCTAAATTAACTAATACGAATGGAGCTACGATGTTCACGACGCAGTTATCGCCAAGCAAGCGCGAAGAGGCGCTACGCGATATGGAGGAAAAGCCGCTTGATGTTTTAGTGATTGGCGGAGGTGTTACGGGAGCGGGGATCTCACTGGACGCGGCAAGCCGTGGTTTGCGAGTCGGTATAGTCGAGGCGCAAGACTGGGCCTCCGGCACTTCGTCGCGATCTTCAAAGCTGGTGCACGGTGGTCTGCGATACCTTTATCAACTTAATTTTGCCTTGGTTGCTGAGTCTTTGAGGGAACGTGGCTTATTGCTTACCCACACGGCTCCGCATTTGGTGAAAGCACAGCCTTTTTTGTGGCCCATAAAAATGCGCGTAATAGAGCGGGCTTATTCGGCTGTTGGGGTGGGAATGTATGACGCCATCGCACAGTTTGCACATAGGGGTTCGGTGCCCATTCAAAAGCACTACTCGAAGAAAGGGTCATTGGAGCTTGCGCCCGCGTTGAAAAAAGACGCACTTATTGGCTCTTTGGTTTACTACGATGCCAGGGTGGATGACGCCCGTCTGGTGGTGAATCTGGTTCGCACGGCCGCTCAGTTTGGCGCTTTGGCTGCTAATCGCACCCAGGTTGTTGAAATGCTCAAGGATGGAAACAAGGTGGTTGGCGCCAAACTTCGTGATATGGAAACTGGCGCTGAACATGTGGTTAAGGCAAAATCCATCATTAATGCAACGGGGGTTTGGACTGAGAAATCGCAGTCTCTTTCCGGTTCTACGGGTGGCTTGAAAGTTTTGGCCTCCAAGGGCATCCATATTGTTGTGCCAAAGGAAAAGATTGATTCCAAAGTTGGTTTATTCTTGCGCACAGAGAAGTCTGTGTTATTTATAATCCCGTGGAAGCGTTATTGGGTTATAGGAACTACTGATACTAAATACCATGAAAACAGGTTGGAACCGGTACCTGATTCTGAGGATATTGATTATCTGCTTGAGCATGCGAACTCGGTGCTGGCTAACCCGCTAACACGTGATGACATCATTGGGGCTTTCGCTGGGCTACGGCCTTTGTTGCAGCCAGGAACTTTGGACGGAGATAAGGCTAAGTCAACCAAGGTTTCCAGGGAGCACACAGTTACCGAAGCTGCTCCGGGGCTCACTGTTATAGCAGGTGGAAAGCTTACGAGTTACAGGCAGATGGCTGAAGATGCTGTTGATTTTGCCTTGGGTAAGGAGCTGGCTAAGCGGATGCCGTGCGTTACCAGAAGCACTCCGCTTTCTGGAGCTGTTTACTATGAAGCTATGTGGGAGCAGCGTGAGGCGCTGGCAAAGAAAAACGGTTTGAGCGTGGATCACGTAGAAGATCTGTTAAACAGGTATGGAAGTGATATCAAGCTGATTTTCAAAATGATTGAGAAGGATCCTTCTTTAGGGAAGGGACTTAAGGGGGCTGAAGAGTATCTGCGTGCAGAAATAGCCTTTGGTGTTTTGCATGAGGGTGCTTTGCATGTGGAAGACTTACTGGCGCGCCGCACCAGGCTCTGTTACGAGCATCGGGATCGCGGATTGGCTGTTATTGACGAGGTTGCGACAATAGCTGCTGATATTCTTGGCTGGGATGAGGCGGCCAAGGCGCATGAGATAGAAAACTACAAGGCGCGGTGTGATGCCGAAGAAAAGGCGGAGGGGATAGTTAGCGAAGCCGAAGCTCAAAAGGTGCGTGAGCAAGCGGCGCCTATAACCGAATTTGTTGATGTGGCTCCGCAAATTGACGGTTAAAGCCGTGGGGATTTTTGCCCTTTAAATCGCTGACTCTAAGGCCTTGGAGGCGTGTACTCCAAGGCCTTAGACGTGCTTAGGATGCCACTAGGCCTGCTCTGGCAACAGAGCAAAATTCGGTTTTAGGCGCTTGTTTTAAAAGCACCTTCGATAATGCGGTATTCAGGTACTGAAATAAAAGTAATTGAGGTCAATATGAATGCACAGAACCCCGAAAGTGCATTGAACCCCGGAAGTTGGACGGTTATTTGTTCAGTTTTATCCAAGATAGTGAGTGATAAAGATTGAATGTACTGAACCCTGAAAGTTGGACGGTTATTTGTTCAGTTTTAGGGTTGGGGGTGTATTGTGCGTCCTGATAGTTCGTTGTCGGTGGAGCAGCGTGTGGCGGCTGTTGATTCGTTTGAGGCGGGGTATGGTTCTCGAGCGGTGGCTAGAAGGCTTGGGTTGCCGTTTCGGCCGGTGAATCTTCTTTATGACAGGTGGGCTCTCCATGGGAGAATGGCGCTTGTGGCACGTGATAGGAAAGCTGTTTACTCGTGGGAGTTCAAGCGCTCGATTGTTGCTCGTTTTCTTGCTGGTGAGAGTGCGAGGCAGTTGGCGGCAGAGTTCAATTTTTCTTCGTCTGATCTCGTGTATTCCTGGGTGCGGGTGTGGCGTTTGGCTGGCGATGAGGGCTTACGCCCGAAAAGGCGTGGCAGGAAGCCGAAAACGCTGATTGCTAGCCCTGATCCCGAGAGGAGCGCGAGGGTTGTAGATGCTGCGTTGATTGAGGAGAATACGCGGTTAAAAGCAGAGGTAGCGTATTTGAAAAAATTACGAGATCTGAGGGATCAGGGGCAAGGCTGAAAACTCGTGTGGTTGCCACTCTCAGATCTAAATACCCGTTACCGGTACTGTTACAGGTAGCCAATCTGGCGCGATCAACGTTCTATTATCAGCTGGGGCAGATGCAGGCTCGGGACCGGCATGTGAAGTTGAAACAGGCGATTCGGGAGATTTTCGATAAAAGCCATCAGCGTTATGGTTATCGCCGTGTTCGGCTTCAGCTGCTGCGTGATGGGTGGTGTGTGTCGCGAAAGCTTGTTGCTAAGCTGATGAGGCAGCTCGGTTTACGCTCTAAAACGAGGAAACGTAAGTGTTACAACTCTTACCGCGGTACGACGTCACGTCGGGCTGATAATCATTTAGATCGGCGGTTTGCCACGGAAAAGCCGAATCAACAGTGGGTCTCCGATATTACCGAGTTCCAGATCTCGGGGAAGCGGCTGTATTTGTCCCCGGTGATGGATTTGTGTGATCACTCGATTCTTGCTCACACTCTCTCGGTATCTCCAACAACGAAAGTGTCCGCGTTGAGCCTGAAAAAGGCTTTCCGTGTAGCGGGTGATCCTGAAGGTGTTCTTGTTCATACTGATCAGGGCTACCACTATCAGCACCAGTCATGGATCAGTCAGCTAGTTGAGCATCAGTGCGTTCAATCCATGAGCCGTAAGGGCAACTGTTACGATAACTCCGTGATGGAGAACTTCTTTTCTCACTTGAAAGAAGAAATGTTCAACAATGACTCATTCGTTTCCATCAGCGAGCTGCGCGCAGCGATTGACGAGTACATACAGTGGTACAACACTGAGCGTATGCAAGAACGGCTCGGAGGGATGACCCCAAACGAATACCGGCAACACGCACTAACCACCATCGGATAGAATCACACTGTCCAAGAATTGGGGTTCAGTACAGAAGCGTCCCAGGTTTTGTTCCGCTTCTTATGTGGGTGCTAGTTGTTTAGCGTGGGTTTGATTGTATCGGGTTATCACCTCCTCGGGTGTGGAATAGTCCAGGGATTCGTGAAGGCGGATATTGTTCCACCAGTACAGCCAATTCATGGTGGCGAACTCGACCTCGGACAGGGTTTCCCAGGTTTGCGAATAGATCAGTTCGCTCTTATATAAACCATTTACGGTCTTGGCCAGGGCGTTATCGTAGGAGTCTCCCACGGTCCCAGTAGAAGGTTTTATCCCGTAATCAGTAAGTTTGTCGTTATAGGTAATGGAGGTGTACTGACTACCGTGATCGCAATGATGCACCAGACCTGCAAGATTGTCTTTTGCTAGGGCTATGGCCTGCTCGAGAGCTTGCAGGGGCAGTACCTCGGTTTTCATTGATGACCGGGTAGCCCAGCCCACAATTTTTCGAGAATACACATCGGTTACGAACGCGGTATAAACAAAACCCGACAGAGTACGAACATAGGTAATATCTGCTACCCACAACCTGTTAGGCCTATCTGCGCTAAACTGGCGATTAACGAGATCCGGGCGCGTATCAGGGACTTTAGAAGGACGGGTAGTAACTGGTCTGCGTCCCCTACGCGTCCCACAAATCCCGGCCAGACGCATCAGTCTGCCAGTTTGTTCCCGCCCGATATCCCAACCAGCTCGGCGCATAGCACGCCACCGTGACGCAGACCGAGAACAATACTGAGCTTGCTCGTATTGGCGAGGTCAAGGAAACGGTAGGGAAATCCAATAGATTTCCAACTAGATTTTACGAATCCCGTAGACCCGGAAGTTATCATCGAAAATCTTCACGATTTCCTCTACTAGCACGGCATCTCTCAATCGCCTGGCACACACTTTTCTTGACTTTGCCGCCCGGTAACCACGCGAAGTAATAAAGCCCCCAATAGTGTGTTCGTTCATAACCCGGCAAATGAACTCGACCGAGAAACAATCACGATACTGATCGATAAACGCAATCATGCTATCGCGGGGTGGTCGAGTTCTTTCGCGAAAAAAGCCGATGCGAGCTTCAAAATCTCGTTAGTGCGTTTAAGCTCCGCGTTTTCCTTGCGCAAACGCCTTATTTCGGCACACTCTTCCCGGCTAAGTCCAGCTCTTTGTCCCTGGTCTATCTCGGCTTGAACCACCCAGCGACGCAATGATTCACGACTTACACCAAGCCCAACCCGGTATCACTAATAATCGCTGCTCTCGAAACACCAGGATCATCCCGAAGCCGGTCAAAGACCAGCCCGACAGCACGATTCCGAAACTCCTGCGAATACTTCCTAGGCATAAAACAATCCTCTCAAAAAATCAAAAAAACCTAGGAACAAAACCTGGGACGCTTCACTGCAAACCCCTAAAACCCCTAGTCAAACCAGCAAAAACAGCGGTTCTGTACACACATTTTGGCCATTAACCCTCATTTTGATACAAAGCTTGGCCTGGCCGGGTGGCGGGTCAGGCCAAGCTTTTTTGCTTGTTAGCGCGGGTTTCTGGCGGTTGGTGGGAATTGTGGTGGCCTCCCGGAAGCAGTGGTGACGCCGGTCGGGCGACTGCTGTATAGGATCTGATGGCTAGTTCGGCGGCGCTTCGGTGGTAACCGCTAAATTGTTTGACTTCCGCTAAAAAGTCTGGGGTGCCGTCAAAAGGTTCGTAGAAATATTTATGATTCCTACGGAGGAGCATTCGGCCACAAGACCTGGCTTTCGAACCCATACCGAGGCAGCGCGTGGAAGTGCCCAAAGAACCTACGCCAAGCGCAGCACCTACCCCACCAGTCGCCTGTAACAGACGGTCCTGCTTTCCAAGACGGCCAAGGCCACGCCAATGCTCGCCGGCCGACCGATACAGGTCGTGCTTCACATCCCTGGCTTTATCGTCGTGCTGGAGGGTGGCTGCATGTTCATCAACGGTAGGCTCGGATTCGTGCTTCTCACCGATGTGAATGCCAACCATAATCTGGCGCAATACTTGAGCCCTGTCATGCGCGTCCGAGAACTATCGGTTGCAGGGCGTTGCTATCGAGTTCGAGAAGACTTGAGGTTCTCCTAGGAGTTGGCGCAAGACGTGCCCTCTTCGTGGGGCATGAGGTAGCCCCAGCTCCTGCTGGTTTAGGGTCTGCTACACGTTTAGGTGGCAGTATCTATACAGTTTCATGCCATCGATTGCAGGTCTTTACGCTACCTAGTTGGAAATCAGGTCTCCACAGGAGCCAAGCCACGACATTTCGAAACTGTGCCAAAGCTCACATCTAGCGACTGCTTGCAGTGAGCATTTACAGCCGTAACCTATGGTCTAGGAGGTGTATGATGCGTTACATTTTGAGTTTGCAGCGTACCTCGACACTGGATCAGCGTGAGCTTGGTCGTGCGGGTCATGAGACTAGTAACTTGTCGAGGTTTTTCTGCTCGGGAGTTTCGTGGTTTGCCTGCCCTGGCAATCCATTGTAAACGTATAAACTTCTGTGGGCAATTGTTGAAAGAGCGAGCAATTGAGAGGAGGTGTTTAAAATGCGTTTTGTTCTCGAACTTCATGAGCAGTTCGAAGTTAAAGAAGACACTACCAGGGGAAGCTCGAATCGGTCCTGGGCGTTCTGTTCTGGCTATAGCTTCTTCGCGTGCGCGTGACGGTCATGACGACGAAAGGTTCGGGGGTATGCACCTGGTGAAGTGCATAACCCCCTTCTCGAACTTCCACTTATTTATGAAAGGGGAAATGAGGTGCGCAAACGAGAGATTGTGTCACTCCTATTCAGTGCGTTCGCACTGT
>OKIP01000089.1_pt1 | contig 15800 bp, 12 predicted proteins | sample 1612181 | NCBI WGS metagenome assembly OKIP01 (sample SAMN04436781, study PRJEB24849) | human gut metagenome | biome: human gut; feature: NICU; material: stool | host: Homo sapiens | place: USA: Saint Louis, MO | collected 2011-03-31
GTCGGCGGCCCCCTCCAGATTTTTGAGGTTTACCACCTGCTCCTAGGCTCTAGGCCACGGTTTATAGGGAAAATACCAACTGCACGGGGTAGCTGGTATTCCTCAATGGCAAATAACCGGCAACTATGGCGATTATTTTTCCCGAGGAGTCGCGGTGGCATCTAGGCGAATAACCCCGTAGGTCCAGCCACGACGATGATAAACCGCGCATGGTTGCATGGTTTCGGAATCGATGAACACGAAGAACGGGTGTCCTACCAGTTCCATTTGGTAAAGAGCCTCGCTAACCGTCATCACTGATGCTTCGTGCAGTTTTTGCCGCACCACCACCGGGGAATCCCCTAATTGGCTTTCATCAGGTACCCCGATTTTTCTCTCCCGCGCAATATCGGGGGAAAACTCATCATCTTTCGGGGTGACCGCCTTAGCTGCATCTCGTAAATTGAGTTCCTCAATCTTTAAAGGCTCTTCGCGACGGTGCGAATCCCGGTTACGGTGATGATCCTTGGCCCGATCCCGGGCACGACGCAAACGTTCATAGAGCTTGCCACAAGCAATGTCTACTGAGGCATAACGGTCAGAAGAACTGGCTTCGGCGCGAATAATCGGCCCCTTACCGAAAACTGTCAGTTCCACTTTCTCAGAGGTATCTGCTTGCCGCTGATTAGGTTCATGAGTAAGTTCCACATTTACCCGCTGTACCCGCGGATAAAATTGTTCAACCTTAGCGACTTTTTCCTCGGCATATTGGCGGAAATTGGGGTGGATTTCAGCGTTTCGTGCTTCAACGATAATTTCCATTGGTGTCCTCCAGGGCACGGTATGGGGATCAAAGATCCCGATTCGATGCGAACCGGATCATTCCGGTCGCGGTGATTGCAGCTACCACCCCCTTTCGCCCATCATTGGGCTTTTCAAGTACCAGAATTTTACCGCATTAGCTGAGATGATTAGGCGGTTTTGAGGTTGCCTTCCGCTACGCTAAATGAGAACACTGCTTTCACCTGCGCTTGTTCCCCATTTATTACCCGAACTGCTTCCCGAACTGTTGCTCCGGTGGTAATCACGTCATCGACTAACAGCACTTCCCTACTAAAATCTAAATCTGCCGTCGCTGCTAACCGCATGCTGCCTGCCCGTCCGCGCAGCCGCTCTTCAAAGCTGCGACCCGCCTGTTTTTTACTTCCTGGCTTTAGCTCCAACAAACCTGATAATCTTACTGCTACCCCTTCGGCCTCTAAAGAGGCGGTAATACCGGCGGCCAGCCTACCGGCGGTAGAAGAGATCGCAGTTTTACCAAAGCGGAAGGTCGAAGGCGCGGGACATACAATGATTGGGCGCTGAAAACTGGTCGCCAGACACTTACCTGCCGCTGCTCCAAAAAAGAAGGGAAGCTCCTGGTAGTAAGGAGCTCGCGAGTGTTTCATCGCCAGCACTACTTTGCGGGCTTCCTCCCGGTAGAGGCTGAGCGTCCAAATATTATCTACGCCGGCCGCTATCGGAATAGCGGCACCCACCATATGGGGAGGGCGCAAAAATATCCCTCTACACCGATCACACAGCAGGGTATCCAGCTGCCCACAACCGGGGCAGCTTTCCGGAAATATTAGGGTAGAAAAATCCCGAAACGTCTTAGCTAACTGGGCACTGGCGAAGGTGGAAATCTTAGGAGGATTGCCGGAAAAAAGGTGCTCACCCATAGTTATAGCTTGCGGCCACCATTAACAGCGGTCGCTGCACTAAATAATTCTGTCTGGAAAACTCCTAGCGATTTACCTTGGGGATCAAAGCGCTCAAAACCGTCACCGGGGAGAAAACCCGGGTATCCAGAAGAGACCGCAGGTGCAGGCTATCCGGTTCCCGTAAATGCGGGATAGGAAACACCATTTCCTAACACTCGCCAGGACTGCTGAATATGTCCCAGCCGCGCTCCCCGATCATTAACTACTTGCACATCCCCGTTGGGAGGATTAGGCACCAGGTATTGAGATTCAGGTGCTGCCTCGAAGGAATCATCATACGAGTTAATCGCCAAGATCTGTATCTTCGGGGTAGCCCCTGGCTGCAAAATCGCTGCCCGACTCGAATCAATCCAAGCCACCGAGGTTACCTCAGACAAGATATCGGTACCGAGGTTACCCAGCATAATCTGGATAGGGGTACCATCTTCCCCTCGAATCACGGTTACCATTTTACCTTGGAAACTGTAACCCACCTGCCACACGATTAGGCCACGCACTCCCGGAGAACTAAGCGCAAAAAACGGAATTTTCCACTTTTCGCCCTCGGGAATTTTCACTCGCACTACCTGGAAATGATTATTTACTGCCACCAGGTCTCCTGGTTTGGAAGCATCTCCGGTCCACGCCCAGCCCCAAGGGTCAACTTGGGGAATTCGCAGATTCTTACCTCGGTATAGAACCTGGGGGGCTTTTCCGCGTTGCAAGCGCACCAGTTCCGTCCCACCGCGAATCGCTACCTGGAAATCGGTGCCCACGGGACCGGGAGTGGGCCAAGTTATTTCCCCCGCCAGGTCTTGAGCTGCCGTAAATACTCCGCTACGGGTATCGGACTCCTCGATTACCTCACCATTCTTAACCCCCAGCATCGTCTGTTTCTTTACCGGAGCCGGCTGTTCGCTAGGATCCGGTAGAGCTTTACCGTTCTGCGAAACTGTAACCTCATCTATCCCGGCAACATCCAATAAAGTGGCTCGCAGCTGCTGATATAACCGGATCATTTCCGTTTCGGAACGCAATCGCAAAGTGTCGGGTAGTTCGACCATTGCTTTGCGCCCTTGCACAGTCACCAGGTTAGAAGGAATTTTGGTAATCGGCTCTGGGGCACTAACCGCATCTTCAAGATCATGGGTAGGGGCGGAAAATAGTGCCGTTAGCAAATATTGGAGAATGTTCTTGCGTGGCACCCACCGGGGGTCCGGGATTAAGAAGCGATGATCACTAGACCAGTAGTAAACGTTACGTTGCGAATAAGCATTTTTGAACGCGGTATTGGTTAACACCACTCCGTGAGGCAAGGAACTTATCCGCCACTGGCCACCCTCCTTTGCCAACTCGTATTTAATGGTTTCCTCTTGCCGGAAACTTTGTCTTATTCCCAGTTTGTTTACCCGCAATACCGGCTGTCCACTGCCGGTTGCAACTTTCGATCCATCAGCAAAAGTTAGTTTTAATTCCGTCTTCGGCTTAAGCACTGTTACTTGGGTTTGCGGTTGCCAGCTGCGCCGAGTACCGGAGGTTAAGAACTGTCTAGCTATCCCGTAGTCATCGTAGGTGCCCGCTGCACAGGCCTGTTGGAAATCTGCGAGTAGTTTTTCCGGACTAGAGCCATCAATAGGTCCACTAGCCAACTGGGCAAGTGGGTTACGAGAATCCGGATCTACCTGGCCTTGGTGAACCGGTCCGGAATCAGGCAGGGAAGCACAAGCTGCCACACTGAAAGCTAGCAAGGCGGACAGGATTCCCAAGCAAAGCCGCTTTCTTCCTCGGCTTTTCCCAGTTTTCGAGGGCGCAGTAGGCTTTCCAAAGGAGACGAACGGGTCTTCTCGCCACGTCCGCAGCAGTTTCCTTCCCCGATGCTGGCGCTTAGCACTTAACCAGTTCATCGGGTTTCCCCCTTTTCGTCCCGGCGGGTTTGCCTAACGTCATCGGCTTCCAGATTATTTATCCGCTCTTGAATATCAATCACCGTCTCTGGCGCTGGCATATGCGGCAATGGCTGAGCGGCGGTGGACTCTTTCATATCTGCAGGCAGCTGTGCCGGCATCTGCGGGAGGCTGTCTGCCGCGCTTACCGGGATTTCTTGCTGATCGCTTTCGCTACCTTCTAGATGTCGCACTTCCAAAGAAGTATCCTCTAAATCTTCCGACAACAGGATATCCTCAGGATGGGTGGTTGCCCACTGGGAGCGGGCAGTAATCAAATCCTGGTTTTCGACCTGATCAGGCAGATCTGCAATCTCTTCTCCCTGGTGGCGGGGCAGTAACAGAGTAAAAGCAGAACCTTGCTGAGGACAGGATAAAACCGTAAGCAACCCTGAATGCAAGGCCGTATCCTCGGCGGAAATCGCCAGTCCCAGGCCGGTACCACCAGTGGTACGTTTACGGGAAGGATCCGCCCGATAAAAGCGATCAAAAACGTGTTGTGCAACCGCGTCAGTCATTCCGGGACCGTGATCGCGAACCTGCAAAGCTACCGCGGTTTGTGATCCCGCGACTGTAATCTGCACCGGTTTTCCTTCCGCGAACTCGATGGCGTTTACCAGCAGGTTTTGGGCAATCCGGGTAACGCGGGTTTCATCTACCTGTGCCACGGTATCCCCGTAGGTTTCTAGCAGTACCTCTACCCCCATACTTTCCGCCAGCGCTCGATTAGATTCTAGAACCCCGCTCGCTAAAGAAGCTAGGTTTACCTCAGATAATGAAAGCTCAGCCACGGAGGCATCAATTCGGGAAATCTCTATCAGGTCAGCCAGCATCTTGTCGAAACGGTCAACCTGGCGATGCAGAATTGTAGCTGAGCGGGCATTAGTTTCCGAGAGTTGGTCACGTTCGTCATAAATCAAATCGGCTGCCATCCGGATAGTGGCCAGCGGCGTGCGCAACTCATGGGAAACGTCAGAGACAAACCGCTGCTGTAAAGTTGCCAGCTCTTCATAGTCGCTGATTTGTTCACGTAGATAGGTAGTCATATCGTTTAGCGCTTGAGACAACTGCGCTAACTCATCTCTACCGCGTACCGGCAGATGAATCTGCAGATTACCGGCCGATACTTTTCGGGCGGCTTTGGCTGCCCGTCTCGCAGGCGCCATAGTCGAATAAGAAACCGCCGCCATCAGTACCGTTAATACCCCGAGCAGCACTACGGTTCCAAAAATTAGTACCTGGTTCACCATATAAATGGTTTGCTGTTCATAAGCTAAGGAATAAACCATGTAGACTTCATAGCTTCCCACCAAGGGCAAAAATACCCGCGAACCCACTACAATCCCGGGAGTTTTCTCCGTTGGCGAGTTTTCCAAAGACACGGATTGCCAGTGGATTCCGCCCTTCTGCTCAACCGCTTTACGTAACTGCGGAGTAATTATTGCCCGTTGTTCCGGGTCAATAATCTCATTGATCGCTAGGGGACGAGTCTCATTTGGGTCCCGCAGCAGCATCGCTCCTACCCCACCGGCGCCTGCTGAGGCATCACGCTGATCCGACATTAAGGTATAGGCCGCATCTTGTACCCCACTAACCGAATCTGTCACCGTGGCGTCAAAGGCCGCTTGTAAACTTTCCGTACGCAAGGACGCATCTTGCAGCACGATATTTAAACGTTTTTGAAAAATCCCATTAGACACATGCGAGGTTACAGAAACAATCAGGATCACCATCATCATCGCGGTAGCTAATGCCATTAGGGCGGTTAGCCGTGCGGACACGGAAGAGAGGAAAAAACGGACTACCGACCAGTTTGCAACTTGGTGTCCCAGGTAGCTAAAAGCCGATCGCCATTTTTTGTCCCGCAGCAATCCCCAAAAACTGCTCGACGCTTGCATTTGCGCTGCTGACTGGGCTGGGGGTTCGCTGCTCATATACCCTTAGTTGCCTCCAGCGCGGTAGCCAACTCCCCGCACCGTGCGCACAATCTTGGGATGTTCTGGGTCTTTTTCAATTTTTGCACGGAGTCGTTGGACGTGCACATTAACCAAACGAGTATCGGTATTGGCGTGGCGGTATCCCCAGATTTCTTCTAATAATTCTTCCCGGCTAAATGCCTTCCAAGGGGAGCGCGCTAAAGTCAGCAACAAGTCAAACTCCAACGGAGTAAGATCGATACGTTCATTGCCGCGGAAAACTTCGTGAGCAACCACGTTGATATGCAGATCTCCCAGATCTACGTCCTCGTCCTGCCCCTCGCTGGTGCGTCCCCGCAACCGCGCTTTAATCCTGGCTACTAGCTCTTTAGGTTTGAAGGGTTTGGGGATATAGTCATCGGCTCCCGCCTCTAGCCCGGCCACCACATCGGCAGTATCGGATTTAGCAGTCAGCATGATAATCGGCAGATCGGATACGGCACGAATTTGTCGGCAGATTTCTACTCCGTTTTTGCCGGGTAACATTACATCGAGTAACACCAAATCCGGTTGGCTTTCCTGAAAAATATTGAAAGCCTCGTCACCGTGATGACAGAAGACTGACTTATAACCCTCGGTTGACATCACAATGCCCACCATCTCTGCGAGTGCCTCGTCGTCATCTACTACCAAAATTTTCACGGTCATGAAATCTATTCTGCCACGCCGATGCTATTTTTGGCGCTATTGCCCACCTTTGACTCCATATATTGCGGGAGAAGAAAAACTGGCTTTGACCTATTCTCCAGTCGGATCCGGCAATCCTCCCGGTAGGAGGCGTAAATGCCCGCGGCGTTTCTCTGGCGCTTTCCGACTCCCCGCAGGTAGCCCCTGTTTAACGCCCGCATCATACTCGTGCCCTACATGTCCGCGGCCTCCGCTGGTGGCTTCGGGGCTCAGCCGCCCATCCCAGTTCTTATTTACTTTCGCGGTCGAAAGGTGCCGACGCTTGGAAGCTTCCCGCACCACATTTGCCAAGGCCTCTAAATCGTCATCACTGGGCTCCGCGGGAGTGAATTCACTGGCTAGCCGAACTACTTGCCAACCCCGGGGAGCGGTCAATTTGTTCGCGTGTTCGGCACAAAGATCGTAGGCGTGCGGTTCTGCCTGGGTAGCAAGGGGGCCGAGGACGACCGTGGAATCCTTATACACATAGGTTAAAGTAGCGGCTGCCACCTGGTTGCAGCCGTTTTTTGAACAAGATCTAGTTACCCGCACAATTGCACGTTAGCGGCGCGGGAAATAAAACCCAAGTCTAACTCGCGGTAAGGTGCGTTCTCGTGAGGGGTTTGACACGAAACCGGCGAGATCGCCACGGACGCGGGGCGCGCGGAGTAACTTTCTTGCCGATGATCCCTGCCTGGAAAACGCGGCGAGAAAAATTTGATCAGCTGGTGGTGGATTTGGCTACCCAGGCTGCCCGCAAACATGAGGAAGTTAACCGTATCGAATTTGGGGTGGAAGATATTCCTCCCTCGGATCCGGCGGACTGGGAATCGCCACATGCGGTCTTAGGACGGTTATTCCCCGCAGATAAGGGCGGGAAGCTAGCTACTCGAATTGTGGTGTATCGCTTGCCCATCCAGTGGCGCTGTCGCAGCGCAGAGGAGATAGCACAAGCAGTTAGAGCGGTACTTGCAGAGCATCTCAGTACAGAAATCGGGTGTTTACCCGAAGAGGTTTTCCCCGAATATTTCTAGTCGATCCGCAAGAAACCTTTAAGACATGCTATTTGGCAATAACTTTGCCCGCGCTCTCACCCGATTATGACTCTTAATAGCGATTAGGGGTTAATTTTTACCGTAATCGCGGCTATGTCCCGGACTGCTTTCCCGATCCCAATCGTGCGGAAAGTTCCGGCAGGATCTCCCACCAGCTGTCCGGCGTACATCGCAGTTTCACTATGCCATTGCCAAACTCCCGCAGGTATCTTCACCAAGGTCAAGATGCCTGGTTTTACCGTTACCTCCTGGGTTTTCGCGGCGGAAGTTAAAACAATTTTCTGTTCTTGTTCGCTTGTAAAAGCGAGATTAGCGGCCTGTTGATTGCTTAGTACCGCTCCGGAAGTACTGGGCGGCACAGAGGGATATACTGCCAGCGTATCCTTCTTTGCATAGGTCTCCGGGGCGAAGACCGCGGCCACTACCGGTTGATCTGATTTAACCTTGACGGCAGTTAAACCGTCCTTTATTCCTCCCAGCGGAATATCGAAAATCGCTCCTCTAGAGACCTGCAACTTTTTGGGGGCGGGTACCGTAGTTTCCCCTGATGTATCCAGCAGCGATACCTGCAAGGTCGCCACTGCAGAACTGGGATTAAGTACCCTTAAACTGGCTTTACCAGTAATTTTAGCTGCCGGAATCAGCATTTCTGAGGAGGGCGAGGCGAGAGCCGGAGAATGCACTGCGCCAGCCTTTTGAGCTCCAGTCGCCAAAGTGGAACTGACCCAAGAGTTAACCCCTTTCCCCTCGGCCTCCACTAATACTCCGAGCCGATTAAATCCCGGTGCTTGCCCATCTAATACCAGAGAGCTACTAGCGTGGGCAGGAATTTTTTGTGTCACTTTGGCTGCCAAGGGCCCCTGTTCGGTCCAAATCTGGATCCGAGCCGTAACCGGTGCTCCGGCTGGGTTCATTAAGTGCAAAGTGGAGGCATTACCGGTGGTAGTACCGGGGGTTAGAAAATAGGCGCGATTAGTGGGGGCAACGCAATAGTCCGCGAAAAATCCGTTCTCGCCCTCTTTCCCACTGCCGCTAACATAGCCCACGGCTGCCGAGTTTTTTCCGGATACCGGTTTTACTTGCAGTTGCAGCCCCGAGTCGGTTACTGCCTGCGCATTTCCGGGTGGGATGATCTTCGCGGAACTATCGGTAAGTTCTGCAGCTCCCTCGGCGGAAGTTCCCTGCACCCAAGCTTGGGCGCTACCTAACATTCCGGGACATACTACTTGGCGAATTCCTGCCGGGACTGCCACCTCACGGTCACTATTATCGGGGCTGGAGGTAGCGGGAAGCATTTTGGGAATCACCCAGGCAACTGCCAATGCAGCCAGAAGAATCACTAGCGCCGAGAACAGGGAAATCAAAGATTTATAGGCAGGTTTTTTCATTTGTGTTTCCTCCTGTTCCCCAGCGGCAGACAGGCAGCTGCTGCACTCAGATAGACCAGCAGGAATCCCGCTATTACTAGATAACGGCCGGGAGTAGCGAAGTACACCTGGAGATTTCCGGAAACACCGGCAGGAATAGTAAAGCTTTGCCGCTCTCCCTGGGATCGAGACTGAAGATCCCGGTCAGCTATTTGGGCTTTCCAGGCCGGTGAAACTGATTCCGCCAGCAATAGTTGCCGCTCTTTCGCGGAGGCAGCCAGGGGTTTCTCCGCGCTTAGCACCCCGGAGGGAACCGTTTCTTGGCGCTTTCCAGTGGAAATTAGCACTCGCGCAGCTGAGCGAGCAGGAGTGAACTTGGAAGTATCCAGGCGCCACACGCTGTAATCATCATTGCTAGAGACCGGATGAAAGTAACTGGAGGCGCTTAGCTTGGCGCCCAGTCCGTCAACGCCCGTTTGCTTGGTAAGCAGCAACTGTTCTACCGCTAAATCCGCACACTTGGTTGCAGCTTGACGGTCGTTTCCGGCTATTAGTGCCACCAGTACCCCACTTTCAGGGGCAGAAATTTTGCCAGTTGATTTAGCTCGGATTTGCCAGTTGGTGGCCAATAGTCCCGGTCCCGCATCGCGGCGCATCGCTACCTGGTAGCGATCCCCCTCCCTATCTATCAGCAGCATCCGGGTTCGTTTTTCCGAGGACGACAGAATCGAGAAAGCTACCGGCGCGCGGTCAGAACCGGCCTGCAAGGGAATGTTCGCCGCGGGTACCGTCCAGGTAGCTGTGGTTGCCAGAGGAAGTAATAGCGCCACGGTAACTAGGCTTCCTAGCAGGTAACGAAGCCGTTTAGGGGGTCGAACCGCGCTCCACCCCAGAGAGGTCGCCCCGAGCAGCCCCATTAGCACCACCGAAAATGCCGAAAGCAGCCAGGGGCTTTGTCCGGGCGCTACCGTTTGCGTCACCGCAAAAGCTCCGATTAAGGCACTTACCAAGGTAAACAACCAGGCTATGCGGGTGGCTAATAGCTCCCGTCCGGTAAATAATGCTCCGGCAGCGGCTAAAAGCACGCCGGCGAGAGCGGCTATCCCTAAGTAAAGAGGCACCCCCGATAGCGTCTGCCCCCAAAGCTGCAGCTGAGAACGCATTGTCAGCGGGGTGGTGGCTGAGGGGGTAAGGAACAAATAAGCCCGCAGGCTCTGAGTGCGCAGCGCCCAGACAAAAGACGGTAAGAGCGTAACCAAGGCCGGAACCAGTATCGCTAAACCGCCGCCTAGATACGAACAGGCTTGCCGCCAGGGCAAATGCTTCTTTACCGTGATACTCACGGCGCAGACCAAGACGAAAACTAACGCCACTAGCCACAGCCACGGGGCGGCGGCGCTCACCACCACCAGGCAGAGCGCTCCAACACCGGCTGTAGTGCTGCGCGAATAGTTTGGCTGGTAGGTCTCGGTTCCCATAACTCCCGCCAACAGATAGGGGCGGCGCAGATCAAAAAAGGAAACAATTCCCCATACTGCCAGGGGCAGGAATATATAGCTAAGGACAGCGGAAATATTTCCCGCCTGCACCGAAACCAAGAACGGAAGCGCTCCGCCCCAGCTGAGAGCGATCAGGGCTCGCACCGCATTAACCCGAGTGAATGCCACCGTTGCCAGCCAAGCACCCATCCCGGCCCCTAGAGGAGACAAAATCAGTAGCCAACGCAACACCGTGGTGGGAGCTATCCCGAAAATAGCGAAAGGCGCGGTGATTGCCAGTAGCGGATAGGCGATCGGGTCAGGCAGTCCGCTAACCCCAGTAGAAAAGGTACGCCAAGAGTTGGTTGCCAATATCCAAAAATCATGCCAGCTTCCGGGCAGCACACTCCAGAATCCCCCGTGCATTCCCCCGAGGAAATCTCGCATCCCAAAAAAACTAATAAACAGGAAAAATAGGGCGAGCAGCCAGGCGATGATTTGGGCGTGCCAAGTTATGTTATCCAACTGGGATTTAGCCACCATCCCCAGTTTGAGCACGTCCTGTCCACTTTCGCGGTCTACCCGCCGAATCAAGCGACGATTTTCCCGTACCCTGCCAGCTGGTACTTCCAGACGGGCAAGTTCGCGCCGGGAGACCTGGGATTGGCGTCGCTGAATTCGCCGCGCCGCCAGGATTTTCCCTAATGATCCCCACACGCGGCTGGCCGCGTTAATCTCTACCGCTGCTCGCTCACCTTCAGAGCGCACCACCCAATAGAGAGCTACCAGCAACGATTTAAGTGGCAGCAAAAGCAACCATAACGGCAGTAGCAGAGAGCTAATAGTGAGAGCCCGATAGGTATAGCTGTCTGCTCGTCGCGCCGCCCCGGATTTTTCTTTTTCTCGGGGAGCCTTGGCAGCTAGAGGCGTAACCGGAACCGGGTCATAAACGTAGACTGGCTGATGGGGAACGGGGGCATCCGGATCTTCCGGTTGCCTCTCCTCCTCGGTTTCCAGCCGCATGTTATCGCCGGCGGCGGTTTCCTCTTCTTCTGGGCTCTGTTCCTTTTGCTTATCGACCTGACTTTCGACTTTAGGCGACGAGGACGTCCCCTCTGCCAGCGGGTTTTCCTTTCTGTCCGGGAGCTGTTCTGCTGGCCTAGCCACCGGTTTGCCTACTTCGGGAGACTTTTCGCTCTTCTTCCCTTCGGTATTTTCGTTCTTCTTATCGGTACCCTGGCCGGCGGAGGTTTGATCCTCCAGATATTCGCGTAATCCGTAGAGTCCGGCTTGCGCGTGGTAAATACGTGCTGCCGGAACCAGGCAAACGCGGTAGCCAGCCAGGCGCGCGCGACGCCCCAGCTCCAATCCTTCAGTGAATAGCCCCAGCAAGGGGCTAGTGCCCCGCAAACGATCCCAAAGCTGAGCTTTTATCAAAAGTCCGGCGGTACCCACCGCCAGTACGTCACTGATACCGTCATATTGCCCCTGGTCGACTTCGCCCGGATCGAAAAGAGTGAGGCGCTGACCGCCGCGCGTGGCGTGGATTCCCACCGATGCCAGGGTTTCCGGTTTATCCCAATCCAGGGCTTTCGGACCGGCAATCCCCAAGGTAGTGGAGTTCTCGAACGCCTGAATAAGTTCACCCAGACAAGCCGGGTCGGGGGCAGAGTCATCGTGCAGTAGCCACAGATAGTCCACGGCCTCTAGATTGCTAGCCCGGGCAGCGTTGACTGCTTGCCCCAAGTTTTGGGCTTTTACCTGGGAATAATGCAAAGGCGCATAGGGGCGCAGCTGAGCGGGAGTGAGGGAGCTATCTGCAGCAGTATCTACGACCACCAGGGAAGTTATTGGGTGACGACTAGCGCGCAGCGCGTTTAAAGTCTGTTTCAGGTAGGGAGTGAGTCCCTGCGTGGCTATAAAAACTTGGACGCTGGGATGGTGGTAGGAAGCGGAAGTTTCCGAGGCGGAAGCCACTGCGCTAACCTACATTGCGCCGCAGTCTGCGCCGTTCCCGCTCTGAAAGACCGCCCCAGATCCCGAAGCGTTCATCGTTTTCTAAGGCATAACTGAGGCATTCATCGCGAACTTCACAAAGCTCACAAACCGCTTTTGCTTCCCGAGTAGAACCACCTTTTTCAGGGAAAAACGCCTCGGGGTCGGTTTGGGCGCATAATGCTTGTTCTTGCCAGGAGAGGGGGCCTTGGTCATCCTGCCCAATTTGCCAGGATTGCGGATTAGACGAGATGGGTCCCTCGCCAAATATGTTCCACATATTATTCTCCTCGCAAAAATAGGTTTCTATAAGAGTATAAACTACAAGCGTGTCATTCGGGGAAGTCAGCTAAAAAAATGGTATAGATTTTTTATGGTTTCTGCGCCGATTAGGGGGCAGTAAAGTCTTTCTACCTGCGGTTTAATTCAATAATTTTAGTAATATGCTCTAGAGAAGAAATTTTCTCGATTTCCCCACAATTTGGCTCTAGGACTACCGCTGCGCCTTGATAACGCCAAATCTGTCCGCTAACTAGCGCCAGGTAATGCGGGGTTGAATCGGCAGTTACTTTGATTAGGATTCGGTTCCCCGGACAGTTTTGTTCACACCAGCGGGGGAAATCCGAAATTACTTGTCCTTCCGCGCATATTTCAAAAGAGGTATCGCCTACCCGGCTAGCTTGATCAGGTAAGGGGAAAAGCAGTTGGTCCGCTTGGGAAAGCACTTCCCGGTTACCGTCGAGGAATCCGGCAGGTAAAGCCTCCGGGTAGCGCCAAGCGAGCGGAGATGGACTGACCAGATAGGTTTCGATTCCGCTATCCACAAAGCCGGAGCCGGCAACCGGGTCGCTGAGCGCACAGGCTACTAGATCGGGATCCGCAACTAGCTCTGCCATCTCTTGGCTGTCAGGGGCAGAATCTGCCAGGCTCTTCACCGTCAGCCCCAGCCCCCATCCTGCGATTCGCCAGAGCAAATCGCGCCAGGAAAGTCCCCGTCCCAGGGCTAAGACCCCGCCGGGTTCGGCTGCTAGGTCACCGGCCAAAAGATTTTGGGTCTTAGTTACCCAGTTATTTATTACCTGCCCCGATAGCTCTATACGATCCTCGCCGTACCAGGTAAGACGCGGAGAAGAAATCCCGGCAAGGGCACTTACCCAGTGGTTATCCCAGCAATATTCAGCTTCCATTACGGCACTCCCGCCTGCACTAGTTTTCCGTTTCCCCGTACGCGGATCGTTCCCTCAGCTGCGGAAACAAAAATGGCCTGACCAGTACTGATAGTTTCTACTTCCCCGCCCACTCCGATTTCCAGATCGCCGGAGACCCCTAATAATATTCGCGGACCGAAACCGGGAATGGGAATCCATTCCCCGCCGGTTATCTCGGAAACGGAAAGTTCGAAATCATCCACTGGCGCATAGTAGATTCCGGTGCCACGCCCGTTCATTTCGGGAGCAATTCGCACCGGGGGCGCGCCATGAAAATCCATACAGCGCAGGGCTTCGCCAGCATCAATATGTTTGGGAGTCAGCCCCGCACGCAACACGTTATCGGAAGAGGACATGACTTCAATCCCCAGACCAGAAACATAGGCATGCACCGCCCCGGTAGGGATAAATAACGCCTCGCCCGCACGTAAAGTAACCGGGTTAAGCAGCAAAGATAATACCGCTCCGGGATCGGACGGATAGGTGCGCGCGAGGGCGACTGCTTGACGATCAACCCGGAGCGAGGGCGAGGTACCGCGATCTAGGCGGTCTTGACAAGCGGTTATAACCGCTTCTATTTGAACCCGGCGTTCTTCATCTAAGGGTGCGAGCAGCTTACGCGCCACTGCCCGTAAACCGCGATATCCGGGATGGGCTCGTAAAATTTCTAGCATTTCCCGCGCTAGCGGGGCATTCAGATTGTCTAACACCTCGATCGCCCGACGCGGCGCGCGAAAACCGGCGAACGCCTCGAAGGGGGTAAGCGCGAAAATCATCTCTGGTTTATGATTACGATCCCGATAGTTTCGCCGGGGACTATTCCGGGGAATCCCAGCTTCTTCTTCCGCTTGAAAACCCGCCTCTGCTAATTCCTTACCCGGATGTACCTGCAATGATAGCGGCTGTTCGGGAGCGATCACTTTTAGTAAGAACGGCAGCGCTCCGTCAAAGCGCGCCGCAACGTCCGCCCCTAAAATCCCGGCTGGATCTGCGGAAATCACTTCCGAAAGGGGACGTCCTCCAGCCAGAGTCTGTGCCCCATTATGGGCGCCAAACCACAGCTCGGCCACCCGCTGGCCCCCAAAATCAATCCCAGTAAAGTCACTGATAGCGCGGGGAGATCCCCAAGCGTAATCTTTGACCGCCCCGGAAAGCCTCAGCACTTTGCGAACCTTTCCTGCCCTAAACCAGGCGTGCCCCGTCCACCAGGGACTGCAGTTTCGCCCAGGCGATTGAAGAATGCAGGCGCCCGCCCAAGCCGCAGTCGGTAGAGGCGATTACCCGCTCGGGGCCAACTGCCGCCACGAAGCGCGACAACCGGTCAGCGACCAATTGGGGATGTTCCACAATGTTCGTGGAGTGGCACACCACGCCTGGGATTAGCACTTTGTCCGCCGGCAACTGGTATTCGTGCCAGATGCGCCATTCGTGGGCATGGCGCGGAGAGGAGGCTTCAAAAGTGTAGCCTTTGGCATCTACCCGCAGCACGTCCTCGACAATATCGGCGAAGGGAATATCGGTGGTGTGCGGGCCGTGCCAGGAACCCCAACATACATGGAACCGAGTAAGTTCAGTGGGAATATCTTTTAACGCCCAGTTCAAAGCCTCGATACGCACCCCGATGAACTTTTTGTAGTCCTCTAAGGAGGGTTCCGGGTTGATTTGATCCCAAGATTCTGCGATGGAAGGATCGTCAATCTGCACCGTGAGCCCGGCATCGGTGATGATTTTGTATTCTTGACGCATCGCATCCGCGCATGCCCACACCACTTCCTCATCGGTGCGGTAATAACGGTTTTCTACCCGCGCACAAGATCCGGGCGACAGGGCAGCAATAAAACCAGAAGAGGCATCTAAACCATTAGCCTGCAACCCCTTGAGCAGCAGATTTACATCTCGGCGGGCAGCGTCAGCCCCAATATAACTTAGCGGGCCCGTAATCACCGGGTTGCCGACGGAGTTACGGTTGCCGAGCACTCCGGAATCCGGATCCTCATAAGCTTCCCGGAACAGGTTGCGGTCACGCCGATCAGTGAAGGTGGTGAGCCGAATATTGCCGGGTTCAGAGCGAATAACCTCGGTTTTCGCCCAGCGATCCTCATCGGTTTGGGTAAGTCCCCCCAGGCGAGAGAAAGAATAGTTCCACCAGGCGCCATAGTCGACTGCCCCCGAGGTGATATGGCCGTACTCGCCCTCATTAACGATATCGATCCCGATTTGGCGTTGCTTGGCCACCACTTCCGCGGAGGCGCGTTCGATCACTTCTTCGAACTCCTGGGGGCTGATTTTCCCGGCAGATAGCAGGTTATTGGCTTCTAGCAGCTGTGGAGTTCGCGGTAGGGAACCGACATGGGTAGTTTTTACGGGCATAATTATTTTCTTCCTAATTAT
>OKIP01000103.1_pt1 | contig 14381 bp, 11 predicted proteins | sample 1612181 | NCBI WGS metagenome assembly OKIP01 (sample SAMN04436781, study PRJEB24849) | human gut metagenome | biome: human gut; feature: NICU; material: stool | host: Homo sapiens | place: USA: Saint Louis, MO | collected 2011-03-31
ACGGATCATCCCCGCAGGTGCGGGGCACTTCGGGCGCCTCACCACCCGGGGATGTTGGGACACGGATCATCCCCGCAGGTGCGGGGCACTTTAGGCCGGTACCTGACCAAATGCTAAAAGATGCGGATCATCCCCGCAGGTGCGGGGCACTTCGGGTAAGAATATCCGCGAGCCGGGCAATGAACGGATCATCCCCGCAGGTGCGGGGCACTTAGTCCAGGGGATTAGCGCGGCATCGGCGGTTGCGGATCATCCCCGCAGGTGCGGGGCACTTTTAGGGAGGTTATTCTATGTACTGAGGATGAGCGGATCATCCCCGCAGGTGCGGGGCACTTTATAGATGAATATCTTCTCCGGTTTGGAATAGCGGATCATCCCCGCAGGTGCGGGGCACTTCGTCACTCCTACTGACTGGGGTTCTTTAAAGACGGATCATCCCCGCAGGTGCGGGGCACTTGACGCCGCCTACCTCAGGATGCCGGGTTAAAACGGATCATCCCCGCAGGTGCGGGGCACTTTTGGAGGCCGCGTAAATGTCTGCCCGTCAGTGCGGATCATCCCCGCAGGTGCGGGGCACTTGGGGTTAACCAGGTGATCCGCTCGGTCGAGTGCGGATCATCCCCGCAGGTGCGGGGCACTTGTTTTACGACCGGGGGCAGGCTGAGATATCCGCGGATCATCCCCGCAGGTGCGGGGCACTTCTGCAACCGCTCATTAATGTGGCGGGCTAAGGCGGATCATCCCCGCAGGTGCGGGGCACTTCCCAGCATTAGCTAATAACTGCAGGTCGTCTACGGATCATCCCCGCAGGTGCGGGGCACTTACTCGATGAGCTGGGATATCGATCCAAAATATCCGCCGCTATAGCCATCCTATAGGTACTTACCGAGAATATTAGGGTTTACGCCTACGCATTTTCCGGCGCCTAGCAGCTATTGACCAGCCATACCCTTCATTACCATTAGATTTCCCTTGCCACGCTCCCGGCTCTCGCGCATTCCCCTCCCCTGCCGGGTTATCAGATTTTCTCCGCTCGGGATGCTGCAGCAAAGTCATCCCTTCTAGTTCCACTGGATTCCATTTATGCCCAGCCGAGCGCACGGCATAGCCTTGCTCATTATTAGTGCTGTATATCAGCAGCGCCTTACCCTGTTTCCGCTCAGCGACCACCAAATCCCATAGATTCTCCCTTACCCGGGCAGACAATCTTCCCACGAAAACTCCCGGGGATGCCTCTAGAAGCCAACGCGTTATATATCCGCGCAGTCCCGGCGGGCAGGCCGTCAAGATTAAAACCATCAAAACGGAGCGTCCCCCGTCTCAGCTGCATAATTAGAGCCGCCCTCAACATTTCCTTGATAGTAATCCCACAGGCGAATCCGGTTCTCTTTAACGTCGACGGACGCGTCCCGCTCTCCGGTAAGCAAGAAGATAATATCTTGGGCACACCGTTTCAGCAGTCCCTCTTGAAACACCCGGTCGCGCAGCTTAATCCGCATTCTAGTAGCAACGTCTTGCGCACCCTCGGAAACAATCTGGAATGCTAACGGGATTACGAATTCCGCTTTATAAAGATCCGCGATATCAAACACAAACGAACGCGAACGCCCTGTATGCACAATTCCTAACCCTGGCGAACAACCCAGAGCACAGATGACCGCATGAGCAATTCCATATAGGGAGGCGTTACCAGCAGAAAGCGCCTCGTTCACCGGATCGCTAACCTGGGAATTTTGGGAATCAAAAACTCTACCTGCCCAAGGAACCCCATATTCATCCGCCCAGCGCCGATACGTTTTCTTCATGCGGTAACCTTCCCGACCCCGCAACTGCCGCATGGAGAGCCCTTCCACGTCCTCATTACCAAAACGCATTTGGTACATTGCCCGGGCTACTTTGATTCTTTCATTTTGCGAGGACGAGCAACGCGCTTGCAGCTGCAGCAAGGCATTGGAATCAGCCAAGCTGCGACCACTGGCATAGAAGCGCACCCCGTTTTCTCCGACCCACACCACACTCACCCCACATTCACCTAACAGGCTCATCGCCTGGTGAGAAATCGTTGATCCTGGCCCCAGCAGCAGCGATGATATCGTTGCGGCCGGGACATGCACCGTACCCTGTTCATCCCGCAGGGTCAAAGCATTTTCTGCGCGGTGAACTATGCAGCGTTCCGCATAGAGGAATGACCAGCGGTCTTCAACGCGCGGCAATGCTTGCCGGGGAACCGGCTTATTTGCGAGGCCGTCTCCCATCACTAACTACCTAGGAGCCAGAGTTAGCAGACCACACCCGTAAGCCTTGGCCGCTCCTAAACCATTTTGCATGGCGCTGCGAAGCACCACAGGATCCTTAACAGTCAAAATTCCTTCGAATGCAACCCGGTTTAGGGTAACTAAAGATCCCGGTTTCCCCGATTTTCCTCGCTGGAAGCGAATGCGTTCTTTTTCCACGATTGCTACTGCCAAATCATTTTCTTCACCCTCGGATGGATTAACAGACACCTGGGGAATCTCAAACCCCCAACCCTCTGCTCTAGACGCCAACCAATTAACGCGGTCTTCATCCTTAACGATGGGAATCCGCTTAGAGCGTTTATCACCTTCGCCTTTCACTGCCCGAGTGGGAGTTGCCACTAGCCTAAAGTTCCAGCTGGTTCCCTCCGTGAGTTGCTCCAAGAAATGCTGATAGCTTTTCACTCCGTACGTGGACTCTATTTCTGGCCAGCCAGCCTCTTCAACAAGTTGGGTTAAATCCGGACGTATCGGCGACTGAATATATAGGTAATAACCCTTTTGATGGCGATCCAGACGCCAAAGAATCCGCGGAGGTTCCCCTCCCTCCCATTGAGAATCATGGAAACAGTTCTGCAAGATAGCCGCGTGCATCCGCTCCATAGAGGCGAGCAGCCTGGCAGCTCCCCGCCTCCACGGGTTTAAAGCACAGCGTGAAAGATAAATTTCGCTCACCACATACCTCCCGGATTGTGGGTGGTTAAGAACAATGGCTCGGTTTCGGTAGCTGCAATATCGGTCGGCACCTCGCATTTCCACCTGACTACGTCGCGCCACTCATATTGGCGATGATGGGAATCAAAACTGAGCGGAACATCGTGGACTTGATCGAAAATGCAGTCGTCACGTCTGTCCTCCGGCAGTAAATCTAGATCCGCAACCACCTCTAAACTCACTTTTTCGTTTTCGAGGTCGAGGGGTGAAGAGGATGTCCAGGTAGTTTTTCGCGATACTTTCTTTTGATACCACGAGGCCGCCTGCCAGGGGTAAACGTCAAGGTCATCTACCAGATTCCCCTCTGAGAGCTTCGGCCGGATAGGCGTCATAGGTGGAAATGCCCTTCGCCCTAAATACAGCGGAAACTTTGGTTTAGCCAAAGCCTCATTAAGGGCTTCAATCAAGGCGGTTTCCCCGCTGAGCCCGACAACAAATACCGCGTCTGCCAGGTAATATCGGTCAGAAAGAGGATACGCGGTCTTGCCATCAAAGGAAAGCGTGGTATGAAAATCTCGTTCCCGAGTTCCCGGCTGATCAATCCGAACCGCCATTTTCAGGTCAACTAAATCCTCAACCGGATCAACCCGGCGGCGTCCTTGTGCTGCCGCTAGCAGACCGATGATCCCACTTTTGGAGGGCTCCGAGGACGTCCTTCGCTTAGTAAATCGAGAGGAGGTTCCCCATGACTGCATCGGACCCTTGAGGGTCAAAAGCATATTCTTCATGGTTATTCACCCTTGGTAAGCAGTTCAGTCACCAGGTTGTCTAACTCTGAAACTAACTGAGGGAACGCCACTGGTTCCTGGATTTGCCGGAGCTGTTCCCGTGAGTCTCCGACCCCGCAGGTAAACTGGGCAAGAGGCTTGACCCCATAGGCGTCTTCGATGTCACCGGCTTCTTTGACCAGCCGAGATACTGAGGGAGCTAAGAATCCCGTATCTTCCCGGGAGGTAACCGCGTTCTCGAACGCTCCTACCAGCGAAACTGGCTGATCATCACGCACGGAAACGTAGATTGCTTCCGGAAGCGTCCGATTGGCAAAAGTGTTTTGCTTGCCGGTGGGCATAGCCTTGACAAATGCCTGAGCGAACGCATCAACTGCCCGTACAGTAGCATCGTCGCTTCCCAGGTTTTCCCGCAGCATATCCAGGTTAATAGTGGCGTAGCGATATAGGGTGGACGAGTTGAACTCAACCGTTCCCATCATCCCCGCTCCCGCATCGGTTTCTTCCTGATCTTGGGACTTTACGTCATCAACTGCGGTGAAGAAATCGAATTCGTTTTCTACGCTGTGGGTAGAAATTGCGTGTGCTACCTGGCAAGAGGCATCGACATTTACTGATGCGTCGTCAGCTACCATGCGGCCGAAAAGAGCCAAATCTACTGAGTGATTCCGATTCAACAGTTTTTCAATTTCGCGTTTCTTTGGCTTTTCTTCGTTAGCTGCTTTTTCGACCGCGTATTCCGCCAGTTGCCGCAGCTGCAAGGATGACAGGAAAACTAAATAGGTAGAAACATCATTGCCGACTTCTTCCTCGGCATCTTTCTTTGCACGCGGGGCTTTTAACTTGATTCCCAGCGCTTTAAATACATCTACCGCCAGTTTCGCAGATTCCGGTTCCAGATCTTGGTTTTGTGCCACTATCTGTTCAGCCAGCAAATCCACAATTCGATTGGTCCGATAGCCTAGATCCTCTTGATTGAGGAAGTCTCCAAATACTTGCCTGGTCTCCCGTTTCCAACACTGCGAGGAAACTCGTGCCCGGCGTTGTCCTCCAAAAGTTGCAGTCTTGGGGCTTCCGGAATCATCTCGGTTTACGCAAGAGGGGGGAACGTTTTGCAAAATATGAAAATCGATAAAGCTAGTCATGATAATCTCCTTTATTTGGTCTGTGAGTTGGTTTCTGATTTTTCGTTTTTTTGTCGGGCGTAGCCCCTCGCCCAGGAGAGGGTAACTTTTTGTCTACCCCCGGGGATGGCGAAGAGATAAAGGTCTTGCGCCAGCAGCCCGTAGTCAATAGCAATCGCGGCACGCGTTGATCCCAGCTGACCGATTAGTCCTTTCAAATGGTTGAAAAAACCGGAAAAAGTAGTGGACATAACCGCCGCGTCAAAATGACGTCGCACTGCTTTTTCGTTATCCATGCCTTCCAGCCATGCCAGCCTAGAGACAGCTTCTCCCAGGTTTACTCCCCGTTGATGCATGGGGGTCGTCCTGCCCCGTTGATGACGAGCATATAGCCACAAGGCACCGCGAATTGCCTGCTCCTTGGCAGTCAACAGATCCGAAGAGGTATTCCTTTCCGTTTCTGGGGAATCAACTAAATGCCACACCGAGGGAGGAAAAACATAGAGATCTTGGGATGCCTTGCGCAGCTCAGCCAAATCAGCACGAGCTTGCGGGGAATCGTTTAAATACCCCTGCTGCAAGGATTCAATTCGCCGTATCACTGTCCAACCAAGCTCACTGTAATAATGCTTACTTGATTGCTCTGCTTGCGTTTGATCACTCATGATTCTCCTTCGACTCATTGAAAACTGAGACCTTTGATTTCGTCTTCGAAAGTTTGATTGCAAACCATTTAACACAGTTAGGAAGATCAAAAATCGTTCCGTTTTTTACTCTTCCCTTCATTGCTTCATCTGGAGCAGCTGCTAGCAGTTCAGTTTCCAGTTTTTTAGCAATCCCGTATCCGGATTTCCAAAGCAAATCTAAGTCATATTCTGCAGACCCCACTCCTAGCAGCCAGGCTCGGAACTGACTGTCAATTTCTGAGTAAAAGCGCTCCCGCGCTGTCCGAGTAGCCAGGCTGGTGTCCTCAGCCCCAATGGCACGCTGCAGATTCCCCGCTAACGAAGCAATCGCACTAGCTAGCTCATCAAGCAGTTCCATCCCGGTTTTCACTAAGTACAAGGATTTTTGGTCTTTGCCAGTCAATAGACTAGGGGGGACTGCCAGATAATCGCTGATTGCTTCCGCAAAATATGATTCTTGGTCACCATATTCATACCCACAAGATCGCAACCTATAGGTTGTCGCTTCCGGCAGATAACCGTTTGAAAGCAACCAGCCCACCCAGCGCACTACCGCTGGTGGCAGGCTTGCTTCTACCTGCACCTCTTTGTAAGTTGCGGTTTTCCCAGGAAACTCGGGCAATAGGGATGTAATTCCCCGCCAAATTGCGCGACTGGGATCATGCTTGCGCGGCATATAAGTTATCAGTTTGTTTTTCTTGGTTTGAGGCTCAGAAAATCGCCATACTCCCATAGGTTCCCGGATCTGTGCGTTAGCAAACGCAGAAGTTTTCTTTTCTCCTAATCTATCGCCCTGGCAAAGTACTACACCGATTACTGAGTTACCGCCGTCAATTAGCCTTACTCGTCGAGATTGCCAAGTGAGCATATCGGCCAGCCCCTGGGGATAGATTTCTGCCCGTTGCCCCACCGGCTGTTCCTCACGTTCCCAGACAGGTAAATCAACTTCCGGATTGGTAGTAATGATTCCTGCGGCCTGGGCTTCTTCGCTTTCTTGTCCGGGCTGCCCAATGGCAAGGGTATTAAGCATCAGAGTTGAAAACAGAGTTTCCCCCTCCACGTAAACCCCACCTTGGGCACCTACCCAACCAGTTCCGATTGGATACCCCTTGCCCTGTTTAACTCTTTCATCCCCCACAGCACCAGATAATGTCCCTGATGGCGCGAATGCTTGCAAGTGAATAAGCTGCGCAGCCGCATCTGGATAGGACAGATTCTCTGTTCCCGCACCAATACGCATAGTGAAAAGTTGCTTGTTATCTGGTACATCGGAGAGAAATTTATCTATCTTAAAATAGGTGTTATCCGCCTTATGAACCGTGGGATGCTGAAAGAAAGGCCGTTCAGGATCGAATAAAAAGAATCGGTCCTTCCACGTTTCAAGATACTGCTCCACCAAACCCAAGGTTTCTTTCGGATTTTCATGAGCCCGCTGCCACGTCGACACATTCCATCCCCTGCTTGCCGCGCTGGCAACATACAACGTTCGCTGCATTATCGCTACCATGATTCGAAGTACCGCGAAACTTACGGCATCCTGACCGAAAGATAATCTTCGAATCTCGGGCGAAAGCAAAAAGCAATCACGCAGAGGAAGCACCTGATGTTTACCATTGCAGAACGCAACCGGAACCCAGGACTCATCAAGTAGGTTAAACTTCGATTCCTCAGTCACCGTACCTCCCTTCTAGAACCAATCTTTAGTCCCTAAGAATTTGCTAAAAATTCAGCACTGTTTTTAAACAGCACCCTTGATTGATAACTTTATCGCAACTGTGTGGGAAATACTAGTATTTAAATATTTTTGTTGAACTTATTTTCGATTTATTGTCGTTCTTTTCGCTCAAGCTAGTCATCACCACTGATAACATAAACGAAGCTCGAGAAAACTTGAGATGATCCGTGGGTGGGAACCACGCAATACCTCTGCCCCGCTTTTGCGGGGATTTTCCACACCGATTACACACCATTAAAGCTACAGCTAAATACCGGTTTATACATCCGAATCAGTATCAAAAATTTGTAAACCCACATCGCGGCGATAGGAAATAGTTTTCCCAAACCCGGTTCGGTACTCCCCGCCTCGTAGCGGGACAACTAATTGCCCCCGCAGCATAAAATCTTTTTCCCAATTCACCCCCAGGTCACGAGTTTCCTTTTCTAGCTCGTGGATGAATTCATCGATTACCTCCTCAAGTGCCCGACCTTTCACCCGAAGCCGGGTTGAAGGAATAGACACCAAGGAACGCACTAGTCTCTCCCGCAGCGTGCCGCTCGGCAATTCTTGTAAATCGATTTCCCGAGATTCTGGGTGACGATCAGTAGGAATCGTCGCAATGCCCTCTCCCTGTTGTGCGACCAGCAGCACTTCCACTCCGGAATCACCATCACGAACGCCAATGATTCCCATCTCATCGGGATCACTATCCGGATTGTTGCCCCCTAGCCAGTCAATCAAGGAGGCGGTATCAGTGTTGCGAGGCGGCGCCAACAGCCCCATAGCCGCACCCTCGGTCTTAGAATGCGCCTTATCTACTTTGCTTTTCTTAGTGCGCTGCAAAGTTTTACCCCAAGAATCGGGGGTAGCAACGGTTTCCTCATAGACAGCAGCCACCGCTGTCCCGATATCCGTGGGAATCTCCCAAGACTCCCCCGCGACCTCCCTGTCAAGAACATAAGCCGCAGTCCGCAACAACACGTCCTCGCCATAAACAAAGATTGAACCCCTATCAACCTGCGGCTTTGAACTATCTTTTCTGGGGATCCCCATTAGGATGCAGCGGGGCTGTCTAACCGCAGGAGGGCGAGCTTCCCTTTTATGACGATGAACCCGCCCCATGCGCTGAAACAGCAAATCAATAGGTGCTAGATCACTGTAAAGCACGTCGAAGTCAATATCGAGGCTCTGCTCAACCACCTGGGTACCCACCACGATTGCCCGCTTAGGACGGCAAGATTTTCCGGGCTTCCCAAAGGTACGCACCAGCCACTCATCATTATCTTGACGATCTTGCTGGGTAAAACGAGAATGCACCAAACTGACTTCATCCCGAAATACACCCCGCAAAGTTTCATAGGTACGTTGCGCATTAGCGACCGTATTGCGTACCACCAGGGCACATCCCCCATTTTGGAGGCGTTTTTCAAGATCCGTTAGCAGCCTCGCATCGCCCTCCCAATGCTCAACTTCGATCTTCTTGGTAGCCAAGACGGGCAAAGGACGAACTTTAACCCCCTGCGCATCCGAGTAAGAAAGTGCTGGATAGACGGTTTTTTGTGAAGGCGAGTCCGCGTTAGATTCTGGGGCTGGGACTGAAACCTTCCCGCCTCCTGTGGACTGAGGTTTCCGCATCGCCGCAAATACCGAAGTATCAAACGGTGTCGAACCTTTGTTCTCCTGAGCAGGCCGTTTCAGCCCTTTCCCTTTTTTATAGGCTGCAAACAGCTCTTCGCGCGCCCTCCGAGTGAGAGTGGCCGATAAAGCAATTACCGGCACCCCGAATGCCCCCAACCACTGCACAGTTCTCTTCAGGAATTCGCTGGTGTAGACGTCATAGCTATGCACTTCGTCAATGATGACGACTTTGTCGCTAATGCCCAGATGTCGCAAACTCACATGCTTGGTTTGCAATGCCGAAAACAGCAGGTGATCCACCGTACAAACCACTACGGAGGCTAGCAGCGCAGCCTTCTTGCTAAACCAGCGATGCACTACTGCCGGCTGCCGGCTGTGAGCAGACTCTTCATCGATGCCCATGGAAGAGCTCTGTCCTTGGGAAACCGCATTTCCGGCACTGGCGATTCTTCCGTATTGAATTTTCTTATATGCACTGTTTAAAGCGGCATTTCCGTGCTGCAGCTTTAGGCTAAAACCATTCTTCGCCGAGGTCTGCGCCCATTCAACTACTCGAGTAAACATGGCATCGGTAGTGGCTTTTGTCGGTAGAGCTACCAACACCCCGGAAGTTCCTGCCCGCTTCGCCAAAATGGTGGCCGCCATTAACGCCGCCTCGGTCTTCCCCGCGCCCATAACCTCCTCAATTATCATCATGCCGGGTAACGTCATTTTTTGAGCGGATTCTACCGCTGCCACCTGCGCGGGACGCGCATGAGCATCAGCGCCTAAAGCGAATAGGGTTTGCAACAGCGGATCGGGGTCTTGAGAAAGTATTTCCGGCTGCCAGGAGGGCGGCAAGTGCAGCTTTTCCCAAGCAGCTTTAGTGCGCTGGCGATGATGATCAGGAGATAGCAACCTTTCCGGATATAGCTCATTCCAGTCGACTAGCGGGAAAAGTTCTTGATTCGAGGCGATCCAGTCGGCCATCACGGTAATGCCCGCCACCAGGCTTTGCCAGGTAGTTGGGAAAACTAACCCTTTACATTGGCGAATAATCTCTTGGCTATCAGTCCAGTTCATCCACCAATCCAATAATTCCCTGCGGATCTTTTTCCAGGTTTTATCACCATTAACAGCCAGAGGGAGATTGGGATTAGTCATATCATCATGTCGCCGCAAAGACACCGGGCGGCCATGATGAGCACCGATAATAGACCCCAACTGTTTAGCAGTCGCAGAAACATATTTCCTGTCCGGATCACCATGATTCCAGCGTGCCTCTAGCCATTTTTCAAACGCTATTTCCCCTATCCATGAGTGCGGACTTGATCCCCGCATTTCCTCTGCCCGCTCGCACCTGGTTAGCGAGTGTTTCAAAACTCGTTCATAGAGTTCGGTGTTCTGGGTAAGGAACATGGGCGAACATTTTCCAATGTCATGTGCGCCCACGATTAGCTTTAGTAAAGTTAAGGCTTTCCGCGAAGGCTCTTCAATGGTCTTTACCTGCAGCAACGGATCTGCCAATAATCGCCGCTGCCGTGGTGAGAGATACTTTTTCCAAATCAGCTCAGCGACTTCCCCCGAATCAGCCATATGTACAGCAAGCGGCAACCATTGCTTGTTTACGCCATCCGGAGGAGCCGAATGCCAGAAATTAGTTTTTGCCCAAATTGATAATGCTGCTTTAGAAAGCGGAAATTCTGACTCCACTCTCTTAGTAAACCTCATTAGGAGCGCCAAGAGGCCAGTTCTGAGGCAATTTCCTATGCACGTAATAATCGCAAAGGCAACCCGGAATTACCTGCACCGGGTTATTCCAACCGCATTCCTCTTACAGCGTCAGCCCCACCAGGTGGCCGACGGCACCAGTAATCAGCATGGCGAGGGCGCCGCCGATGATCACCCTAATCACCGCACGTCCTCGGGGAGCTTCGGAAAGCCATGCAGAGGTGTAACCCGCCAAACCTAGCGCCACCAGAGTCAAAATGAAGGTGGCGACAAACTTGGAGGCCGGCGGGAACAGCAGGATAGCCAGCATCGGCAAGATTGCACCTAAGACAAAGGAAATCGCAGACGAAAAAGCAGCATTCCAGGGGCTAACAAATTCTTCCGAATCAAGCGAGTAACGTGCCTCTACCTGCGCCGCCACCGGATCAATCGCAGAGTATTCTTTTGCCACTAACCTGGCGGTTTCCGCCGAGAGCCCTTTGCCCTCGTAGAGCTTAATCAGACCCGCAAACTCGCCCTCGGGATCTTTCATCAGCCGCGTCTTTTCTTTATGAACCAGCGCTTGCTCCGTATCCTTTTGGGTAGATACGGATACATATTCGCCTGCCGCCATGGAAATCGCCCCCGCGACCACTGCCGCCATCCCCGCGGTAAAGATCGCAATATTATTTTGGGGGTCAGCGGCGGCCACCCCGACTACTACGCCGGCGGTAGATACGATGCCGTCATTAGCTCCCAGCACCCCGGCACGCAACCAATTCAGCTTGGAGGCCGTCTTCACGCTTTCATCGGTATGCTCGTTGTGCTCTCGCGTACCGGAAGAAGTACCTAGTATTCTTTCTCCCACCAAAGTCATTTGGCACCTCCATTTACCAGCACGTTCAAGTCGTTCGATATTTTTCTGACTCCAAAGTCAGATTAGCAAGACAAAAATTTTTGCTCGTTAAAAAACGAGATACCGCGACTGGAAACAGATAAACCCAAGCGAAAGAGACCTCATCTTTAAGGGAAGGCGAGCCAAAGAAAAAATCCGAGATTCGTACCCCGCGCCCTCGAAAAATAGACCCGCAAATTGCGCGGCGGAATCAATCCCCTACTTCAAACCGTTTAGTCCCCCTCGCGCATCCGCGATCGGCTTCCCTGCCTATCTTCATGAGACAAAGTAGGGCTAACCTTAGTTAAAATTTGCGTCAGCTAATCAGAGAAAACCCGGGCTAACCGGCATAAATAGCGTCGACTTACCCTCAAAATTGCAAAATTATCAAAAGGGCTATCTTGCGTAAATACTTCTCCTTTCAAGACAGCTGAGGTCTCATACAGAGCAATGCCACCGAAAGCAAAAAACTAAAACTACCGCGCAGGCGCTGACTTACAGTTCCTGACTCTCGAGAAAACTGCGAACCGCGGCGGCACCGCGATAAGAGGCTTGCGCCCCTACTTTGGTGGTAGCCAGGGAAGAAACTGCGGCCGCCAGACAAGCGCCATCTGCTAAAGAACAGCCGGCAGCCAGTGCCGATAACAAAGTGCCCATGAAGGAATCCCCTGCTCCGGTGGTATCTACCGTATCCACTGGAAAAATTGGGATCCGGGTGGACTCACCATTATCTAGCACCAGCGAGCCGTCACCACCCAAAGTCAGCACTACCTGTGTCATTCCTAGTGAATCAACCGCTTCCCGCAACTGGTCAAGGTCTTCAACATCTATTTCCCGACCATTTAATACCGCCAGCTCGTGTTGGTTAACAATCAACACATCAACTAGTTTTAGAAGAGAATCAGGTGCCTGGGTTATAGGCGAAAAGTTCAGCACCACCTTAACGCCCGCCTCGTGCGCGATTCGAGCTGCTTCCTCAACTGCGTCCAGCGGAGCCTCCAGGCACAGCCCCAGGGTTTTCGCCGAGGTAATAACTTCACTCTCTTCCCGAACTAATTCTGCGTTTACCAGAGCATTTGTCCCCGCGGAATAAACGATAGTGTTTTCACCCGCCGCGTCCACGGTAATCAAAGTTGATCCCGATGCACCCTCGCGGCGTTTTACCCCGGTAGTGTCTACGCCGGCACTGTTAAGGGAGGCCATTAAGAGATCGCCATGGCCGTCATTGCCGACCGCTCCGATAATCTTAGTTTTCGCCCCCAAAAGGGCGCAAGTAACCGCCTGATTAGCGGATTTCCCGCCCGGCAAAGTCACCAACGGACCACCGATAACCGTTTCACCAGGACCTGGGAGTCGCTCGGTTTCTACAGTCAAATCGGCATTGATCGACCCCACCACCGTAACTGGCGCCCCTAAAGCATCCAGCACTCGCTGCGCGGTTGTCACTATTTCTTTCATCTGGTTCATGTTTCCTCACAAATACTAAAATTTTATTTCGCTAGCCTGGGGGCAGACTCCCGCACTAGCAGCGCGGTCATTACCTCGCTCACGAAACGTACCTTACTCATCAACAGTTGCCCTTCTGAACTCGGTCGATAGCATCGATCACCAGATCCCAGAAACGCTCAAAATCAAGGTGGGTAGCCGCCTGGGTATGGCAATCTTCTCCCGCTGGCTCCCTAAAGTCGGCAACCGTCATACCAGCGGTAAGATCCCCCCGCAACTCAATGTCAATCGGTACCCGCACGGTTTCTACAATGGTCGGGTCAATTAGATAAGCAATGGTGCACGGATCATGCACCGGAGGAAAGCCGAAACCTCGTGAATCTTGATAGGCTCGGCGGAGGAATACGAATAGATCCAGCACGAACTGCGCAACCGGGCCGCCCAGGGTTCGTATCTTCGCGGTGACTTCAGCGGTAGCCAGTGCCTGGTGGGTCAGATCTAAGCCCACCATCACTACTTCCCAAGGTTCATTGAATACGATATGAGCGGCCTCAGGATCGACCTTGATATTAAATTCGGCAACCGCCGACCAGTTTCCTTCGTGGTATCCCCCGCCCATGAGGACGACTTCGCGTACCCGTTCTACAACGCGCGGCTCCTTGCGCACTGCCATAGCGATATTGGTGAGCGGACCGGTGGGAACTAGGGTGATTTCGCCTGGTTCGTGCCTCATTATGATGTCAATAATCAGGTCAACCGCGTGTTGGTCAACGAGCGGTTGCGGTTCGGGGAGTACTACCCCATCTAAGCCGGATTCTCCGTGTTGCGCGGACGCGACCTCGGCCTTGCGAACCAGAGGACGATCGCAACCGGCGGCGATAGGCACGCTCTGCATACCGTAGACCGTTGCAATGCGGCGGGCATTATTGCTAACTTTTGCCAGCGTTTGATTACCGCCAACAGTGGTAACGGCCAGTAACTCAATCTCGGGGTTGGCGTGGGCAAGCAGCATAGCGATGGCATCGTCATGACCGGGATCGCAGTCCAGGATAATTTTTCGCGACATCTTTGTCTCCTTTGAGCGATTCTTACATCGTTAAGCGACCGTTTGCGCATGCTGAAAGTAGCACAAAACCGCAGGAAAAACCGGGTTATCAGAAGAATTTTACAATTTTGAAAATATTTACGTAAACATGCCACATAGATTATCTCGCACAGAAAAACATGACACTTCCCTCCATTAGGGTCGCGGCCGGTAAAAGTTTGGCTCAGCGGTTAGGTCGGCGCGGGCGGCAATTTTATCCGAGTGGGCGCGGTGGGCATAAGAAATCCGGAAAACGTAGCGACGTTTTCCGGATTTCTTGGGCGGGAGGAAAAATCGCTGCCCGAACAAGGTCGTGGAAGCTATCAGCGACACCTTACGACCCCGTACGGGCAGCAAATTCTATTG
>OKIP01000110.1_pt1 | contig 13908 bp, 10 predicted proteins | sample 1612181 | NCBI WGS metagenome assembly OKIP01 (sample SAMN04436781, study PRJEB24849) | human gut metagenome | biome: human gut; feature: NICU; material: stool | host: Homo sapiens | place: USA: Saint Louis, MO | collected 2011-03-31
CTAAACGTTGAGCGCTGATATCCCAATGAGCACAAGCGGCGAACAGGGTACGTATTTCAGAGCAAAAATAATCAGTTTGCCTTACCTCGGAGCCAATATATTCCGGCCAAGGCGCATCTACCTGCCTTAACAGTTCATGAATCCGGGCATCTTCCTGTGATCCGGTTAGCAGTACCGGTTCCGGAAGTTGTTCGCGGCGCGCGCTCGCAAAATCTTTAAGCACTTGGAAGGCCAAGGCGGTAGGGGTAATGAACGGACGGGAAATAGGGAGTTTCCGACTGATCCTGGCAGTGTTTAAATATTCTGCTCGCGAGCGGGAAGGAGCTATTCCTATTATCTGGCTGTGGTGGCAGAAAAGTTGCTCCATAGCTGCCAAAGCTAAAATGGTTTTTCCGCTGCCGGCCACTCCTCTAACTATTAGCGAACTAGCAGATTGCAGCTTGCCAAGTATCTGCTTTTCCTTTTCGCCTAGCTCAGGTAACTCCAATTCGACCGGGAAAGGAACTGCGCGCAGAGTAAAGGTTGGCATATAAGCAATTATAGAAAAAACTTCGGTGTCGTTAATGCTTTCTTTGCCCGCCGCGATTTCCTGGTTCCCGGTTCGACTTCACCGCAAATATCCTGGGAGTTTTCCGTTCACAGCTGGAACTCGCACAGTCCGCATGTTCATAGTAGGCGACCGTTAACAAGCAGGAGCATCCCTAAAGCTTTAGCTGTTAGCAAGCAAGCGGGCATAGCCCGGTAGCGAGCAGGTAGGATAAGCCTAGAAGATTGCTAAACGGAGGAAAACGTGAATATCTCACTGGGACTTAAAGGTGTAGCCAAAACTTTAGAGCTGGAAGTAGCCATGGACGCTGACCAGATTAAAGCCACTTTGCAGGCAGCTTTAGATAAGCCCGAAGAGTTGCTATCGCTAACCAATAAGCAGGGTCAGCAGGTACTTATGAACCCGCGTCTAATCGCCTACTGCCAGATAAGCGAGGCGCAACCGCAGCGGGTGGGTTTCGGAATCGGGTAAGCACCCGACCTAAGCGCTCTCACCGGTCTGCCTCTGCCCGCAAGGATTCTCATCTGCTGCCGGGAGTCGGGTTAGGAGGCGCACTGGACAGCTCCCCGGTAACTACCCCGGTAACTGCCAAGGCTATGAAACGCCTATCAGGCGCTGTAGTTTCCGGAAGTTATTAGGCCTTCAGCCCGGTACGCTCCATCCGCAGGCGGTGATGCTCCTTGATCGCCTCGGGGATATCTTCCCCGCCCTCTCCAGACAGTTCGGGATATCCCACTATCGCCTGGCGGAAAGTCGAACGCACATCTCCGAGTACCCGCCGTCCCCACAGAGACAGCCGCGCTGGTACTGTCACCTGAGTAGCACAGGCTTGCGTGATTACTGGCACCGCCCAGGCTTCTTGCCCGCAATCCCACGCAACCTCGGATAGTTCGGTTTGTGCTTGCGAGGAAAGCCCCGCAGTCAAGCTGCGGTTAAAATCGGCCATCGCCCCAATAGTTACGTAGCTTTTGACGAGACGTTCATACCAATCAGTAGGCCGCAGGCGTTCCTCTAGTTGGACGGTCAGCCCCATATATTGCTTCATCTCTTCAGGCAGATCAACCCCAATGTTTTCGCTGACCTGGGCTACTTTTTCATAGTTTTCCCAAGCCCGCGCCGACATCCGCCCTAAAGCGATTTCTTGATCCACCGTGGGGCACAGCGAAGCGTCTTTTGCTAACCGCTGCTGCATGGCCAGGGTGAAGTATCCGATAAGTCCCAGTCTTTGTGCGTCACTCACCCTCTTAGACTAGCGCGCTTGCGGGTTTGATTCTCGCTTTTGAACCGGCTCCGGACGCTTCCAACTATCAAAGTGGCTTCCAAATAACTGTTAGCTGCGTTACCCCTATTGTTTACCCTCCGAGACGGTGGGATAGAATAGAAGAGAAGAAGACGGGTTGACCGATCGTTTTCGTAAACGAAGTATTTTTTCCGGGCGTATCGCCCCGGCCTCTCTAGCGGAGAGCCAAGATTTTTCACGATCGGCTACCTCCATAGTTCCAGGGGAAAATCCCCGTGAAAGGTATTCGATTGACAACTGAAGAAAATATCCAAGCAACCAGTGGAATTGCTGATACTTCCGCAGCGCACGCTCCGCATATTGAACAGGCGAAAGCCGACGTGGTGGGCGATTCCTCTATGGATCTTTCCGAAAAAACTTTCGCTGATTTCGGGGTCTCGGCTCCGCAATGCCAGGCACTTGCAGATGCCGGAATTGTGCATCCCTTCCCGATCCAAGCCCTCACTTTGCCAGTAGCGCTAGAGCGCCATGACATTATCGGGCAAGCAAAAACCGGCACCGGGAAAACTTTGGGATTTGCGCTCCCAGTTCTAGAGGACGTGGTGGCCCCAGATGAGGACGGTTTCGAAGATTTGCTAGATCCCGGCCATCCGCAAGCCTTAATCGTCCTGCCTACCCGGGAGCTGGCTATCCAGGTAGCGAGGGAAACCGCACAGGCAGCTGCCCGCCGCAAGGTACGTATTTGCGAAATCTATGGGGGACGGGCTTTCGAACCCCAGATTGCGGATCTCAAGCGAGGAGTCGAGATTGTAGTCGGCACCCCCGGACGGCTGATTGACCTCATGAAACAGGGACATCTGAGCTTGTCGGCAGTGCGCACTATGGTGCTGGATGAAGCCGATGAGATGCTAGATCTAGGGTTCCTCCCCGACGTAGAGGTACTCCTTTCGCGCACCCCCGCAAATCGCCACACTATGCTGTTTTCAGCCACCATGCCCGGGGAAGTAGTGGCCTTAGCCCGGCGCTATATGGAGCATCCCACCCATATTCGGGCACAGGATCCTGATGACCAGGGCGCCACGGTGAAAACCACGCGGCAAGTGATTTACCGCTGCCACGCTCTCAATAAAGTAGAGGTGCTGGCGCGGATCTTGCAGGCGCGCCAGCGCGGCCTCACCATTATTTTCACACGTACTAAACGCACTGCCGCCCGGGTTGCGGAAGATCTTGGAAAACGGGGATTCGCGACCGCAGCTTTGCATGGGGACCTTGGACAGGGTGCCCGCGAGCAGGCGCTCCGGGCTTTTAGGCACGGAAAAGTTGATGTGCTGGTGGCCACCGATGTGGCGGCGCGCGGTATTGATGTCGATGATGTCACCCATGTAATCAACTATCAGTGTCCCGAGGACGCCAAGATTTACATTCACCGCATCGGACGTACCGGTCGCGCCGGCAATTCGGGAACCGCGATCACTTTTGTGGACTGGGACGATGTGCCGCGGTGGAAGCTAATCAATAAAGAGTTGTCACTGGGAGCAGAAGAACCGGTGGAAACCTACCACACCAGTCCTCACCTTTATACCGATTTGGATATTCCCGAGGACGCGGGCGGGCGCTTGCCGCGCTCGATGCGTAAACGCGCCGGACTAGCCGCCGAGAAACTTGAAGACCTAGGGGAAACCGGCGGACATGGGCGCGGTCACGGACGCTCAGGACGCGGGCAAAATTCTCGGGGTCGCTCTGGAGGCGGCCGGGGTAAAGGCTCCCGCGGCGGACGCGATCGGCGTCGGGAACGCGATAGCCATCAGGGCGCCGGTACGCTGCGTCAGCCACGTCCGCGTCGAGCCCGTCGGCGTCGCCGCAAAGGCAGTGAAGACTAAGAATTTTTAAACAACCACAGAGGAGAAGGAGATGAGCCACGTGCAACGAGGTGATTGGGATCAGTGGTGGCGTAGTGCCGCCATCTATCAGATTTATCCCCGTTCTTTTTCCGATTCCAACGGGGACGGGATCGGCGATCTAGCCGGGGTGTTAGAAAAAATTGACTACCTAGAAAAACTGGGAATCGATGCCGTCTGGTTTTCCCCTTTCTATCCTTCCCCGCAACACGACACCGGTTACGACGTAGCCGATTATCTGGATATTAATCCCGAATATGGCGACTTGGAGACTTTCGATAAGGTTCTCGCCGAGCTCCATTCCCGGGGAATGAAAGCCATCATCGATGTGGTTCCTAATCATTCCTCTTGGGATCACCCCCTCTTTAAGCAGGCGCTAGCCGCGGAGCCGGGCGATCCGGCACGCGATATGTATATGTTCCGCAAATGCGCGGATACCACTCCCAATAACTGGGGGTCTATGTTCGGCGGATCTGCCTGGTCAAAAGTGGAGCCCCTAACTGGTAAAGCTAGCGACCGGGACTGGTGGTATCTACATATTTTTGATGCCTCCCAACCCGACTTCAACTGGGAGAACCCCAAAGTTCACGACTTTTTCCGGTCCTACCTACGTTTTTGGTTAGACCGCGGCGTAGATGGTTTCCGAGTGGATGTGGCTCACGGCCTGGTCAAGGATCCCTCGCTACCAGATGACTTGGTGGGGCCGGATCGCCTTAACTATGAGGGCCCTAATAGCGATAATGGACGTGCCCTCGATGTGGGACCGTTCTTTAACCAGCCGGGAGTCCACGATATTTATCGCGAATGGCGCCAGGTGCTAGATGAATATGGCCGTGACCGGATGCTAGTAGCCGAGGCCTGGGTCAATACCCCGGAGCAAGAAGCTATGTATGTGCGCGAGGACGAAATGTCCCAGGCCTTCAATTTCTCCGTGGTCAACTGCCAGTGGGAGCCAGCCGCTCTGCGGAAAGTAATCCGGCGCACCCAAGAGGCCTCCGCTTCGGTAGGCGCTCCCCCCACTTGGGTACTGTCTAACCACGACAAAGTCCGCCATGCCACCCGTTTTGGCTACCCTAGCGGAGCGAATACCGATAACGGGATCGGGGCAAGTGACCCGCAACCGGATCGAGAAATCGGTTTAACTCGGGCGCTATCGGCAACCGCGTTCCTCGCGGGGCTGCCCGGCTCTATCTACCTGTATAACGGGGAAGAATTGGGACTACCTGATGCCACCAAGCTGCCGGATGAGGCACGACAAGATCCCACCTGGCAGCGTTCCGGCTTTAGAGTACGAGGACGCGACGGCTGCCGAGTACCGCTCCCCTGGTCGGATGAACCCGGTTCTAACTTTGGGTTCTCCCCTGCAGGCGCTAGCCCTGCCTGGTTGCCACAACCGGATGATTGGGGCGAGCTGTCGGTTAAGGCACAAGAATCTGACCCGAACTCTCCGTTAAACTTTTACCGCAAAATGCTTGCGGTTCGCCGTGACCTCGGTCTGGGAATGGGCGAATCTACCTGGCTAGACAGCGATCCCGAAGTACTGGCTTTACAGGTTACCGGAGCGAACGGGACTCGAGTGGTGGTAGTAACCAACCTGGGGATAGGCGTGCGTCCTCTGCCAGAGATCGCGGTAGCGGATTCAGCAAAAATAGTCCTAGCCACCCCAGGGATTGGCTCCTCACTTACCGAAAACTCTAGTCGAGAAGACAATATCGCCCCGGGACAAACTTTGTGGATCGAAATCTAGGGATTTTCGATACCTAACGGCGTCCACTACCCTGGAAAATCCTGAAAACAGTGACATTTTACCGCCGGCAACGGGTGTAACTAATGCCACTGCGAAAATAGTGGATTTGGATCGGTCATTTCATCTTTAACCGATAGCCTTGGAATCGTAAGCCTTGTAAGGAGATTGAATATGGCAGACAACCTTACCCATTCTTTAGGTTCATTTACTCGTTCTATTTCTGGACGCCGCGCCGAAGACTCTACTCCGATGGAGTTTTGGACGGGAATGTCGCAAGCGATCGTAGAGCGGATCGCAGAAAACTGGGAAGCAACTACCGAAAAGTATGCGGCAGGACGGCAAGAGCATTACTTTTCGGCCGAATTTCTGATGGGCAGAGCTCTGCTTAATAACCTGGATAACCTAGGACTCTTAGAACAGGCCAAAGAGGCTACTAACGCCTTAGGCATGAATCTGACCGACGTTCTCGAGGCCGAGCACGATGCCTCCCTCGGTAACGGGGGTCTAGGGCGATTAGCTGCCTGTTTCCTAGATTCTTGCGCCACCATGAACCTACCGGTGCGCGGATATGGAATCTTGTACCGTTACGGACTATTTAAACAAGCTTTCGAAAACGGTAACCAGCGTGAACATCCGGATCCCTGGATGGAGGAAGGCTATCCCTTCGTCATTCGCCGCGAGGAACAGCCCCGCTTTGTGCACTTCGCGGATATGGAGGTGCGAGCGGTTCCCTACGATATGCCAATTACTGGATACGGTACCGATAACGTAAATAATCTGCGGCTATGGAAGTCAGAACCGATTGAAGAGTTCGACTATGAGGCTTTCAACTCGCAGCGTTTCACCGATGCGATTATTGAGCGGGAACGGGTTGCAGACCTTTGCCGGGTGCTTTATCCCAATGACACTACTTTTGAGGGCAAAGTATTGCGGGTACGCCAACAATACTTCTTCGTATCTGCCTCCCTGCAGGACATGGTAGAGAACTACATTAAGCATCATGGCGATGACCTGCGCGATTTCGCAAAATACAATTGCATTCAGCTAAATGACACCCACCCGGTATTGGCGATTCCGGAACTGATGCGGATTCTGCTCGATGACCACGGGATGGACTGGGAAGATGCCTGGCAGATCGTGCAGAACACTTTCGCTTACACCAACCATACGGTGCTCGCGGAAGCTCTAGAAACTTGGGAATACGCCATTTTCCAGCGACTATTCCCCCGGATTTTGGAAATCGTGGCGGAAATCGATCGTCGTTTCCGCATGGAGCTGGAGGCGTTGGGCTTTGACGCTGCCCGGATTGACTATATGTCGCCGATTCATGGCGGACGGATCCATATGGCCTGGATCGCCTGCTACGCGGCGTTTTCGATTAACGGGGTGGCTGCCCTACACACCGAGATCATTAAGCGGCAGACCCTGAAAGACTGGTACGAGATTTGGCCACAAAAGTTTAATAACAAGACTAATGGGGTTACGCCGCGGCGCTGGCTGAAACAGTGCAATCCGCGTCTAGCTAACCTGCTTACTGAGAAGCTGGGCTCGACTGATTGGGTTACCGATATGGATCAGCTCAAAACCCTGCGGCACTTGGCTGATGACTCAGATCTAATGGCGCAGCTGCTGGGGGTAAAGGCCGATAACAAACGGGACTTTGCCCAGTGGTTGGAGCAGCGTTCTGGGGAAAAGATCGATCCGTCAGCGATTTTCGATGTGCAAATTAAACGTTTGCACGAATACAAGCGCCAGCTGCTAAATGCACTGTACATTTTGGATCTCTATTTCCGGATCAAAGAGAATCCGCAAAAGCCGTGGCCGCATCGGGTATTTATTTTCGGAGCAAAAGCGGCACCGGGTTATGTACGCGCCAAGGCAATCATTAAACTGATTAACACTATCGGGGAGCTGATTGCCGGAGACCCCGAGGTTTCTAAGATTATCCAAGTGGTATTCGTTGAGAACTACAACGTTTCCCCGGCGGAACATATTATTCCCGCTGCCGATATTCACGAACAGATCTCTACTGCTGGTAAAGAGGCGTCGGGAACTTCGAATATGAAGTTCATGATGAACGGCGCCCTATGTCTGGGTACTTTAGACGGTGCCAATGTGGAGATTGTGGATTCTGTGGGAGAAGAAAACGCCTACATTTTCGGCGCCAAAGAAGAAGAACTTCCAGAGTTGCGGCGCGCTTACGATCCGCGAAAGCTATATGAGACCGTGCCGGGACTTAAACGTACCTTGGATGCGTTTGTTGATGGCACCTTAGATGATGGTGGTACCGGTCTGTTCCATGATCTGCTGGGTTCGCTGCTCGATTCTAACGGTTACGAACCGGCTGACGTGTATTACGTACTCGGTGATTTCGCTGATTATCGGGAAGTGCGTGATCGCGCTGCTCTCGAATACGCTGACCAAATTGAATGGGCACGTAAATGCTGGATCAACATCTGTGAGTCCGGGCGCTTCAGCGCTGATCGCACTATCAGTGACTACGCTGAACAGGTATGGAAGCTGGAGAGCCAAAAAATCTAGTTCCACCGCCAGGTGATTGCCGGGTTTCGTTAACGATTACTCCCGAGAGTGCCGGGAAGCCTGCGGGAATCCTAGGAAGAAATCACAAGTAAAAATACTGCCTGCGGGTGGGGAAGCTACTTCCCCACCCGCAATATTTTTTACTATCGCGATCATGAATTTTACGGTTAACGCGCGCCGTAGTCACGAGCGTGGGTCAGCGTGAGAAAATAACAATGACTTGAGCTAAGCCAACTATGACTTAAGCTAGCAAAAACTGGATAATTCCTACCTAAGGAGACCTAAATGCGAATTGCGATTACTCCCACTGCGGAAGCTGGATCGAAACTGGCAGCAAAACTGCTTGTCCCCCAAGTAAAACCCGGTTTTCGGCTGGGCTTAGCTACCGGTTCCACCCCCGAAGGACTCTACGCCGAGCTGCGTAAAGCCCACGCCGAAACAGATTTCACTTTAGAGCACTGCACCGGGTGGGCATTAGACGAATACGTAGGGATCGCCCCTGACCATCCAGAGCGTTATCGCAATGTGCTTCGCCGCGAATTGGTTGGCGAGGAAAAAACCGGACTCAAAGACGAAAACCTCAATACCCCCGATGGGCTCTCTCCCGACCCGGAAGAATCAGCTCGCCGCTACGAGGAAGCGATTACCTCCGGCGTTGACCTGCAAATTCTAGGTATCGGCGCCGATGGCCATATTGGTTTCAATGAACCCTCTGGCTGCCTAGTCAACCCCACCAATGTGGTTACTTTAGCTCCCCGCACGATCAGCGATAATGCCCGTTTCTTTGATGGAGAGGAAGCAAAAGTTCCACGCCGAGCCATTACCCAGGGCCTGGCAACAATTATGCGCTCGCGCCAAGCGATCTTGCTGGCCTTTGGGGAACAAAAGGCTGACGCGGTGGCAGGCACGGTAGAGGGCGCGGTTAGTGCTTTTTGCCCGGCCTCGATCCTGCAATACCACCTGGACGTAGTGGTGATTGTAGATAATGCTGCCGCTAGCAAACTAAAGCTGGCCGACTATTATCGGGAAACTTGGCAGGCCAAATACCCCGATATTCCGCTAGACGCCTAAAGAAAATTCTCGTAGCTGCCCAAAACTTAGACCTAGCCTTGTCTAAGTTTTGGGCAGTTTTTACATGGAGCTAATCCCAGATTGTAATATCTGGCTATGACGATAAAAGTTGCAATCAATGGATATGGCAATCTGGGACGGGCAGTAGAAAGAGCCGTCAACGCCGCGGGCGATATGGAAGCGGTGGCGGTGTTTACTCGCCGCGATCCGAAGAGTCTAAAAACCGCCGGTACCCCGGTTTACCCTCTAAGCCAGATGGCTGATTTTAAGGGAAAAGTTGACGTATGTATTTGCTGCGGAGGCAGCGCTACAGACCTGCGTACCCAGGGACCTGCCGCCGTCGCCTACTTCAATACGGTAGATTCGTTTGACACCCATGCCGATATTCCTGCCTACTTTGCGGATATGGATGCCGCGGCCAAGAAAGCGGGACATGCTGCTCTGATTTCCACCGGATGGGATCCCGGTCTGTTCTCGATTGCCCGGACTCTCACCGAGGCGGTGCTTCCGGATGGCTATACCCAGACTTTTTGGGGACGCGGGGTTTCTCAAGGTCACTCGGATGCGATTCGCCGGATCGAAGGGGTGGAGGGCGCAGTGCAGTACACCGTCCCCAACCCCGAGGCGATGCGGGCGGTAGAAAGCGGCGAAAATCCCCAGCTGACCACTGCGGATAAACATACTCGTCTCTGCTACGTAGTGGCTGCTTCCGGAGCCGATAAAGAGCGGATTACCCGCGAAATCAAGGAAATGCCTAAATATTTTGCGGACTATGAAACCACCGTTAACTTTATTTCTGCCGAGGAACTGGCGCGTGATCACGCCGGGATGCCTCATGGCGGGGAGGTAATTCGGGTAGGACATACCCGCGAGGGAATCAAACACTTGGCACGTTTCCAGCTACAACTGGACTCCAACCCCGATTTCACCGGCTCGATGGTGGCCGCTAGCGCTCGCGCCCTCGTTCGTCTGCACGAACATGGTCATCGCGGAGCGGCCAGCGTCCTGGATCTACCTCCTGCCTGGTATTCTCCGTCCTCCCCTCAGCAGCTACGTGCCCAACTGCTATAGCTAGTTCCTTTATCTACAAATCGAAACCCATTAGCGGGAACAGCTTGGGGTTCGCAAAGCTTTAGCCTCCGGGGTGGAACCGATAGCTAAAGGGGCTGAGGAATAACCATATTCCTCAGCCCCTTTAAGCTGTAATCCTTACCATTTAGCTAAGGATCCGGGTTCTTAGCTGCTGCCCACCTGCTTACCTAGGCGGTAGCAAAGGTAAGGCATTTTTCATCGTCGCCTACTTTGACGGAATCAGCTTGGCAGAGCAGGTGCTGGTTAAATTTGCAGTCTGCAAGCTGGCAAGCCCCAACCTGGGAATTAACTTTTCCTAGTCCGCCCTTCTCGTCGAGGGCAATAAAGGTTGCGCATCCACCTTTTGCGATGGTTACCGCGTAAGCGTTGCAACCATTGTCGTTGAAGGCACAATCACTAGCTGAACAATTCACTCCTGGCATTGCCATTTGTGTTCCTCCTTTGAAGTTTTTATAAAGACAGTTTCAATCTACAAAGAGAATCAGCGAAGTAAAAGTAATTAATTTTCGAAATGTCACCCCTATAAATAAAAGCACATAACTGCTGGTAAAAAGGCTCTTATCTTCTAATAAATGAAATAGTATTCCCTAAATTTAAATAGCAATAGTGTCATTACTTAAATTAGTATTGCGTACCTAAGTTGTTTCTTATTTAGATTCTTGCAGGTTACGGCGGGTATTCTCCAGGTTCATTAAGGTAGAAAAAATCTGTTGGTATTGCTCATCTTGAGGGTCACAGCGTTGCAATCGCGCCTTCATCTCCGCTATTTGGCGGGAGAGATCACCGCGGATCATCGCTCCCCACATCCCCCGGGCATAGTCATTTAGACGCGCGGGATCATCTTGCGGAAGCGGGGAAACTACTAGCGCCGATACTAAACTTTGCAGTTGCGGAGAGATATTCGATCCTACAAGTTCCACCCACCGTTTATTCGCTAGCAGGATTGCGCGTTTCCCTTTGACCCCCAGCTCGTCCTCGGCACCCCGCCACAGCTCTGCGTATTTATCTAATCCCCCCAGGGAAGAAACCGCCGAAAATAGGGCACTAAACATGGGAACCCGGAAAGCTTCAGGAGCAACCTGTTCCACCCCGATCCCAAATAGACTCGCTGGCAACTGCAGTAGGCATTCCAGAGCTTGCCGTTCTAGGTTGACTACTGGATCGGAGCTATCTGGCAAAGTAATGGCCGCGGGCGCAGCGGGCGCGGCCGAGCTTCCCCCCTGTCCAGCTCCGGTGGCTGCTCTGGACGTATAGGGGCTGGCTGCCGGAATATTTCCTGATCCGGGAGCGGATCGGGTTTGCGCCCGGGAGGCGTTATGCACTACCTGGCGTACCTCATCTTCCGGCATCCCCACCCAACCGGCGAGGCGGCGAGTATATTCCGAACGGAGTGCCACATCCCTAATCCGTGACACCACCGGGGCGGCGGCGCGCAAACCGTTTACTCGCCCTTCGGAAGTATCCAAGTTATAAGCTTTGAGGATAGTGCGTAAAACAAACTCAAAAAGGGGACGCCGCGAATCTACCAGTGCCCGCACCGCAGTGGCTCCCTGGGTTTGCCACAAATCGCAAGGATCTTTCCCCGAGGGCTCAACCGCCACGAAAGTTTGGGAAGCGAAAGCCTGATCTTCCCCGAAGGCGTGCAGTGCCGCTTTTTGTCCGGCCTCATCACCATCGAAAGTAAATATTACTTCCCCGCCACGTGCCTTCCCCGAAGATAGCAACACCCCGGCTGCCGGATCAGCATTATCACCGAGGAGGCGACGGACAATCTGTACGTGATCGGAACCAAAAGCAGTACCGCAGGTAGCAACCGCGCATTCCACCCCCGCCAGGTGGGCAGCCATCACATCGGTATAGCCCTCCACCACCACGATGCGGCGCTGCCGGCTGATCGCCTTTTTAGCCATATCGATCCCGTACAGCACCTTGGATTTCTTATAGACCGCAGTTTCGGGAGTGTTCAGATACTTCGGTCCTTTATCATCCTCACCTAGCCGGCGTGCCCCAAAACCTACTATTTCTCCCGTCAGATTAGATATGGGCCAAATGAGCCGCCCGCGAAAACGATCATAGGGGCCGCGTTGTCCCCGAGAAAACAGCCCCGATGCCGCCAATTCCGGCTCGGTAAATCCCCGTTTACGCAGATAAGAAAGCAAAGCATCCCAGGAGGCAGGAGCGTATCCCAATGAGAACTTGGCCGCGACCTCGGCATCGAAACCGCGAGCGCTCAAAAATTTTTGTGCTCCGATAGCTTCTTTACTTCCCAGTTGGGAACGGAAAAATTGGGCGGCGTTGCGATTGGCTTCCAGGATCCGCGCCCGGGAAACCCGGTTCGGATCTTTCCTGTCCCCACCCCCACTTTCTTCGTAATGCAAGGTGACGCCGGTTTTATCCGCTAGATATTGCACCGCTTCGGCGAAAGAAAGGTGATGGATATTTTCAACAAACTTGATCACGTCCCCACCTTCACCGCATCCAAAGCAGTGATAATAGCCTTGCGCGGGGCGCACATGGAACGAGGGGGTGCGTTCATCATGGAAGGGACAAAGTCCTTTTAGAGCACCGACTCCGGCGGGGCGCAAAGCCACCTGTTCGCCCACGATTTCATCAATCCGGGCACGCTCACGTACCTGATCGATATCTTCGCGTCGAATTAACCCAGCCATGTCTTAATCATAGGCGAGGGCGCGCGGGGGCACCTATACTTGCTTGCTTATCCACAGGATTTTTGTCAAATAGCTCCGACAGTCTTCCTAGAGGTACCTGCAGATTAAATAAAATACATTTTATAAGGTATAAAAAATAACCGTTTTATCCATTTTTATTATTACTTAACCGTAGATTTTTTATAAAATAACTCCCAGTTACCAGGGAGCTATCCTTTAATGATTGGTTATTTTTCAACCACTTTTAAGTAGCTACTTTCCAGGGAATGTATCACAACTCAGATATAAAAATAGCCCCCACGAGTTGGACCTCCATACTATTGTGACGGTAGAAGCGGCGTTTAGGTAAAACCCTAATCATGCTGTTTTCAATAATCAGAGTTCCCCGAGCAGAAAGTAAGAATCAACGATGATTCCTCCGAACACTCCCCCGCATACTCCGCAGGGCGATCAGCCCTCGCAACCTCCACGTCCCCCGCAGCCTCCCCAGGGGCACCAACCGCCACCGCCTCCGGCTGGGTATCAACCCTCACCGGGGTACCAGCCTCCGCAGGGATTCCAGCCTCCGCAGCCTCCACAACCTTACAGCGACGCACAACCGGCACAACCTTGTCAAGAATCGCAACCTTCAGAGCCCCCGCCAGCCAAGCAAGTTTCCCAGTCGTTGCAGAGCTTTAGAAACGCGCGATCTTCCCTACCTGATTTTTCTCTTAAGAACTTGAGCAATAGCCAGAGTAAACCGTCTCCAGCAGCAGCTATATCGAAGTTATTTGATAAGAGCCAAGAGGAATATCCGCTTACACCGCTGGACTTACTCAAACTCGCCGGGAGAAACCTATTTGCAGGACTACCTGGGTGGGGAGGCTTTCTCTTCGGCCTAATCTCATATTACTTTGAGGAGAATTACTCTTCCACAATATTTGTTGTTCCCGTGATTCATATTCGCTGGACAACAGTTTTTATGGTTGGCGGGATACTATATGCACTTTTCTACCTGCTCGCACCTTATATAGCGGCAATACTCTCTGACAATCCCCGTAAAACACTCTACGAAATAGCACACGATATATCGGACGATGACGGATCAGAAAAAGAAGAAAAAT
>OKIP01000112.1_pt1 | contig 13688 bp, 10 predicted proteins | sample 1612181 | NCBI WGS metagenome assembly OKIP01 (sample SAMN04436781, study PRJEB24849) | human gut metagenome | biome: human gut; feature: NICU; material: stool | host: Homo sapiens | place: USA: Saint Louis, MO | collected 2011-03-31
ACGTTTTCCAAATTCTTGGGCGGGAGGAAAAATCTACTCCCGCGCTATTGGTAATAGCAGATTTCCTGGTTGTAATCCGTTTTAATATCCTCTAGATAGTCAACCAATCTAGAGCCAATCGGCGAGGATTAGCACTCCTAGCAGGATTAGCACGCTGGGGAAAATAATCGCTTCAAAACGTTCCAGGAGCTCTGCAAGCCCCATACGTCCAGTGATGAAACGGGCAAGAGCAAGCAGCACGCCAGCAAGCACTAAGAACACTGCGCTAAACAGGATGATTTGCCACCAGGTGGAGAGGGCAAAAACTGGTAAATAGGCTGCGATTTCATCGCCCCCATTAGCCATAGTAACCAGCGCAACTGCGCCTACACTGACCTTTTTCCCCTTTAGTTGAGCCTCACCCTCGTCCTCTTCCTCGCAGTCCCTAGACCCAACCCGTTCCCGGATTTCGCCAATTGCCGCTTTTACCCCGAGCGCCAGCGGTATCAGTCCTAGGAAACGCAGGTACTCCTGCGGGATTACCAAACCAGAAATGGCGCTTAAGGCTATGGTTGCTGCCAGGATTACCCCGAAACCTACATATTGACCGGCACAGATGCGCGCAGTAGTTCCGGGACGATTCTGTCCGTGAACAAACCACAAAGTTAGTAACGCTAAGTGGTCAATGTTGGTGGCTACAAATAGCACTAGCGCTTGCACGAGGGTCGAAATAATCAAACTAGAGGTCACCCCTCCATTATTACTAGAGAGTGCAGAAGTGAAGAAACCGGGGGCGAGGAATCACAAAAAAGCCGCAGAAGAACGTAAGCTGAAGCACGTGAAAGCAATTATGACGGTTACCGGTATCGACCACACCGGGATTATCGCGGCAGTTTCTCAGACGCTCGCCCAAAATCAGGTAAATATCATCAATGTGTCCCAGACCTTGATGGATGAATATTTCACGATGATTATGCAGCTGGAATTTGATGAGAATCAGATCGGGTTAGCGCAGGTACAGGCGGCGCTGGCGCCAGTAGAGGAAGCCGAAGGGCTGGTTATTAAAGTGCAGGCAGAAGCCCTCTTCAACGCCATGCATAAGCTTTAAACCGCCTACCACGGAACTACTCAAAGCACCGTAACCACAAGGGAGAATCATGGGGTTGGATACCACCGGGGAAATCCTGGAAACCATACAGATGATTGCCGAGGATAACCTCGATGTACGCACCGTTACCTTGGGGCTTTCCCTATTGGACTGTGCCGATACCGATATCGAGCGAGCCTGCGCGCGGATTGAAGAACGGATTTTAAGCGCCGCCTCTCGCCTGGTGGACACGGCCGAAGAAGTCGCCGGCGAGTTCGGGGTGCCGATTATTAATAAACGGCTCTCGGTAACCCCGATTTCCTTGGTGGCAGCGGCTTGTCGCACTGATAATCCCCTCCCCTTTGCCCAGGTGCTCGATCGTGCCGGTAAAGCTGTAGGAGTAGATTTCGTAGGCGGCTATTCCGCGTTGGTACAGGCTGGCGCCACCCGCAGCGATTTAGCACTAATCGACTCGATTCCCCAGGCGCTTAGTACTACCGATATCGTATGTTCCTCAGTAAATATCGGGTCCACCCGTACCGGTATCAATATGAGCGCCACCGCCAAAATGGGACAGCAGGTACTGGCTGCTGCGCAGGAAACTGCTGATCAAGACGGTATCGGAGCGGCAAAATTGGTGGTGTTCGCCAATGCCGTAGGCGATAATCCTTTTATGGCCGGAGCCTTCCACGGAGTTAGTCAACCCGATGCGGTGGTTTCGGTAGGGATTTCCGGTCCGGGAGTCATCGAGAGGGCGCTCGCGGGAGTACAGGGGCGACCCTTTGAAGAATGCGCAGAAGCCATTAAGAAGTCAGCTTTCAAAATCACCCGCATGGGACAGCTGGTGGGACAAACCGTGGCTAAACGCCTAGGGGTAAATTTTGGGATTGTAGATTTATCCCTGGCTCCAACTCCGGCAGTGGGAGATTCGGTAGCTGCTATTTTAGAAGAGCTAGGGGTAGAAACCGTGGGCGCTCCCGGCACTACCGCAGCTTTGGCACTACTCAACGATGCGGTTAAAAAAGGCGGTCTGATGGCTTGTTCCCTGGTAGGGGGACTTTCCGGCTCCTTTATTCCGGTATCCGAGGACGCGAATATGATTCAGGCAGTCCAGCGCGGTTCCTTGAGCCTGGCAAAGTTGGAAGCTATGACTGCTATTTGTTCAGTAGGTCTAGATATGATCGCGATTCCCGGCGATACGCCTGCGGCCACTATTACCGGGTTGATCGCCGATGAGGCCGCGATCGGGGTCGCCAACGGGAAAACTACCGCGGTACGCGTGATTCCGGTGCCAGGTAAAGGGGTAGGCAACCAAGCGAATTTTGGAGGCCTGCTAGGCTGGGCACCGGTTATGAAAGTCTCTCCGTTTTCTTCGGAAAAGTTTGCTGCCCGCGGCGGGCGCATCCCCGCCCCCGTACATTCCTTTAAGAACTAACGCCGACAACCCGCTTATACAGCTGCGGCACCCCGGAATAGTTTCCGCCACCAGAACGGACAAACAATTACCTGATAGCAGCCGCAAAAAACTTTGGGCGCGTCTTTGGTATTCCAAAGACGCGCCCAGAGTTAGTTAAACGAGCTTATTTAGCCTACTGTTCCTCGCTGGTGAACAGATCGGTAGCTGCCGATTCTTCATCGGGGGTTACCGGAGATGCCGGCGGTTCCACCGGAGCCGGCTGTTCGCCCTCTGCCTCTTCAGTTGCCTGAGCTAGCACTGCCGGCAGCTGCTGCATGGGGGTTAGGCCCTCGAGACCAGTAGCGGTCTCAGATCCCAGCAAGCCCCGCATTTCTTCGAGGTAAGCGGCGATGGATTCGCGTTGACGCTCCAAGCGCTCCACCGTGCGTTGCGCGGCGGCCCGCTCTGCCTGAGCTTCGATCCGGGCAGCTTCGCGCACCTGCTCGGCTTCGCCCTCGGCAGCCGCAATGGTAGCTTCGGCCGCGCGGCGTGCATCTTCCTGGCGGCGACGTACTACCGCATCGGTATCGGTCAGCAAGCGCTCTGCCCGCTGCAAGGTTTCACCCAAGTGCTTCTCGGCATCGGCAACTTGTGCTTTAGCGGCGGCCACCATAGCGGAGGTTTCGGAGCGAGACTGCTCATGAGCCTGGGCATCGGCCTCGCGAGCGGCGGCGCGAGCGGCCGCGATCTCAGTTTCGGCCTCTTGGCGCATCTGCTGGATCTCAGCACGAATACTATCCGCGCTTTCCCGCGCTTCCTTCAAAATGCTTTCGGACTGGGTGCGAGCATCGGCCAAAGTCTTTTCTGCCTGTTCCTTGGCTTCTTCCCGAGTCTTAGTGGCTTCACTCAAAGAGGATTCCCGCAGTGCCTGTGCCTCTGCGGTAGCGTCATTGCGGAGCTGGGAAGCTTCTTGCTCAGCTTTAACCCGCATTTCCACGTAGTCTTTTTCGGCCTGGGCGCGCTGCAACTCGGTTTCCCGGTCAACGGTTGCTTTCAAGTCAGAAACCTGGGTGTTGGTCTCTGCCCGCAGCGAGGAGGCTTCCCGCTCTGCCGCTGCCACCAGTTCATCCGCCCGATGCTGCGCATTGGTCAACACCGTTTCTGACTCGGTGGCCGCGGTAGTGGTACGTTCTTCAGCTTCCCGGCGCGCCTCTGAAATCAGGGAGGCAGCTTCCGCCTCTGCCCGCTCGGACATGTCCTGAGCGTTCTTGCGGGTTTTCTCCATCAGCTGCTCGGCTTCAGCATTGGCCTTATTAATGACCGCGGTAGATTGTTCCTCCGCGCTGCGCAGCAATTGCTCGATCCGCGCGCCGATCCCCGTGTAAGAACTGCGATCAGAAGAACGCAACTGCTTTTGCGCTTCCGCAAGTTGTTCCCCCAAATCCACATTGCGCTGATCCACCGTGTCCAGCTTTTGCTGTAACTCGGTAATCTGGTTATTCAAAGTTTGAATCTGCAAATCGACCTGAACGCGATCGTAACCGCGCATTACGATCGGGAAATCAGTTTGTTCTTCCACCTGGTCCTCCCTGAAGATGAGCCGCTGAGATTAGGCATTACTCGGAACATTTTATTCCATTAATCAAGTAGTGCGAAACCCCGTATCACTGCCTAGTCTTTCACTTATTTAAGCCTGAAACCAAACGTTAAGGTAAAATTGACCCTAGTCACACCCCTAACCGGGTATAAGCATCACCGCTGTAAAGAAAGTACAGTGTAGTTATAGTTGTTCAGCTACGACTTGAGGGGAAACTGGTGAACATTTTCTTACGTAGATATTGGCTTCCACTACTTTTAGTAATCGTGGGGGCTCTGGTTGCGCTAGGCGGAGTAGCAAGCGCCACCATTTGGAAGCCAACTCCGCAGGTATCGGTGTCTTTACCTACTAATAATCAAAAGCAGACTCTGGCGATTACCCGACCGGGAATGTTTGAACTTTATGACTCCCCCACCAAAATCACCGTCTCCGGTCAAGGAAAAGTAGCCTTAGCCATCGGCCGCTCGACCGATGTGACTGCCTGGGCTGCTGACCAAAACTACGTGGAAGTTACCGGTCAAAAAGATGACACCACCCTACTGACCGAACCGCACCAAGGGAAAGCTGATCCCCGCCAACCCGGAGAAGCTGCCGGGAAAGATATGTGGGTCAAATATAAAGAGGTAGATACCGGCCGGATCAGTGAAACCTGGGATCGCTCCGAGGGCGCTTGGTCTCTGATTGCTTGGTCAGAGGAAGGTAACGTACAGCTGACTCTCCAGTGGACACAACCAGTTTCTACTCCTTGGTTCTGGCCGCTGCTAATCGCCGGACTGCTATTGGTATTAATCGGCGCAATTGTGGCCGTAGTGCTTAATCGCCTGGCCAAAGCGGCAGCTAAAGAAGAAGCAGAAATACGTAAACGCCGCGAGCAGCGCGCCCAGGAAGCCGCAGCTCAAGGAGAACAAACCGTACAGATTCCAGCACTCAATGCGGTTTCGAAGCCGCCCTCGCGCTCCGAATTACGAAAAGCCCGCGAACGCGGGGAAGCCACTATCGAAGTGGAAGGGGTAAAATTCCCCACTGGATTGGTGCCAGTAATTCGCACTGATGCCGACGGAAAACCCATCAATCCCGAAGCTACAGCTTCGCCATCACCAGAAGTTCCAGCCACCAATGAACTTCCAGCTCCCACCATGCCGGCGGCAGAGCTGCCGGTACCTGCGCAAAGTCCCCAGCCGGCCACCTATTCTCCGCTCCCCGAAACTACACCCGAAGTTTCATTTAACCCGGCTGCCTCGCCGCAACCGGCACAGTCGTATCAGCCGGAAGCCTCCTACAACCCGGCACAATCTGCCCAACCGGCACAGTCCTACCAGCCGCAGGCTTCCTACAACCCAGCTGCCTCGCCGCAACCGGCACAGTCCTACCAGCCGGAAGCCTCCTACAACCCGGCACAATCTGCCCAACCGGCACAGTCATACCAGCCGGAAGCCTCCTACAACCCGGCGGATTCATACCAACCCCCCGCGGCGCAAGTGGAGGCAACTCCTGACCGCGCGGAAGAGTGGTACGAGGACGACGATTTCGACCTGGACGGATTGGGGGATGGTCCTGATATGGCAGATTTCGAAGGAAAATCTACCTTTGACCAGAGCCAAGGAGGTAGCAACCGATGAAAAAAGTACGAGTACTATTGTCCGTCACCGCAGCCAGCTGTTTGGCAATAACCAGCCTGGCAGGATGCACTAGCGCCGCTCAGCGTAAAGAAGTACCAAGCTCTGCTCCCACCGAGACTTATCCAGCTTTGCGAGTTGAGCAGGTAGACCCCATCATTAAGGCAGTTAACTCCGCTTTAGCGGCCGGAGACGCCAAATTTGATGCCGGAGCATTAAATCCCAGAGTGGCCGGTCCTGCACTGGCCATGCGCACCGCGCAATACCAGATGCATCAAAAGAACAGCCAAGCGGTTCCAACTGCGCTGCCTGCGTCCTCGGAAATCACTACCGTTACCTCTGGAAATAAGTGGCCGCGCGCTTTACTTAACGTGACGGGGGCAGATAGCAACGGCGCAAAATATGTGGAAATAATCCGGCAAAACCAGGCAACCAGCCCCTATCAGCTATGGCAGTGGATGCAGCTACTACCCAAGGCAGCTTTGCCTGAAACTGATGTAGTGGCCCGCGGATCGGAAACTTTAGATCTCGCTAGCGACGCGAACCTGCTACTTTCTCCTGAAGTAGCGGTCAATACTTGGGCTCAGACCGTCTTCGATGCGAAGGCAAAAAACGCCGACCAAGTGTTCGTAGACCCGCTGATGGAGGGGAAGCGCGCGGAATTGAAGGCGCTAACCGAGGGAGTGGGCAATGCCGGTAAGGTGGCATCCACCATTACTCCTGCTGATTTTAAGAACAACACCCTGGCGATTAATCTGCCCGCGAAAAACGGGGCACTGGTGGCGACCACCTACACTCAAGAAGTTAAGCTAACCGACGTAGCTAACGATAAGCCAGTTACCCTCAGCGGTGACGTGGTTAATCTGCTAGACAACGGCAAGGTCACGCAAAAAGCTTCCTGGAGCCGAGTTATCTGCGTGCTACTGCAGATACCACCCAAGGGCACCAAAGATGGCAAGGTGCGGGTAATCGCGGCTTCTGAGGTTTTGACGGCGGCCGCTAAGTAAGGAAGGTTTCGATTGGCACAGACACATGGAGCAGTAGATCTTTCCCAGTTTGCTGCTAAGAATGTAGCAGATTCTCAACCAGCACCGGCGGGTAATCCTGCCGCTAGCGAAGCTGCAGCTAACCGCGGGAGCGGGCTAAACCAGGACGGGGGCGCTAAAATTGCGGGCCCCTTTATACGCGACGCTGGCGATGACACTTTTGAAGAGGTAGCCGAAACCTCGCTCAAGGTGCCAGTAATTATTGATTTGTGGGCTCCCTGGTGTGGACCTTGCAAACAGCTCGGCCCGATTCTAGAGGAACTGGCGCGCGAGTATCAGGGGCGATTCCAATTGGTGAAAATCAATGTGGATGATTCCCCGCAGTTAGCGCAGGCATTCCAGGCACAATCCATTCCTATGGTGGTGGCGCTGATCGGGGGGAGACCGGCACCGCTCTTCCAAGGGGCGCAGCCTAAAGCCCAGATTAAACCGCTTATCGATCAGGTCTTACAGATTGCCGGGCAGGCGGGTTTGACCGGCGTCATGGCTGGGGAAGGTGACCCCACTCAGGAAGATCCACGAACCGAAGAAGAAAAAGCAGTGGAAGCGTTGGTCGAAGCGGGCGAATATGCAGAGGCCATGCAGCAGGCGCAAAAGCTACTACGGAACTCCCCCGAGGAAGCCTCCCGTTATCAGGCACTCGTGGATAAAGTTTCCATCGCGCAGCGTTTGCAGGCAGAGGAAGGCCAAGACGACTCCGACCCTCTGGTTTTGGCGGATCGTTTTTTCCAAGCCGGTAATGAACCGCAAGCTTTCGATCTATTGCTGTCCCTGATCGCAAAGTCTGCTGATGAGGAGCGCGACGAGTACCGAGAACGTCTTCTGGAGCTATTCCGACTTTCTCGCAACCCCGAGGCAGTGAAATTGGCGCGGCAACGCTTGTCTCGTTTGCTGTTTTAGAAACCCCCTGGGGGCGCTAACTGCAAGGTAGACTGGTTGACAACAGGCAAAATAGAAAGGTTCAAACGCAACCATGAAACCGGAATTTATCGCCGCATATGAGCCGCAAGAGGGCGCGCGCAGAGCTAGGGAGCTTTTCGAGAAGACCTTTGCAGCAAAACCAGTAGGAGTCTGGCGCGCTCCCGGTCGGGTCAATGTAATCGGGGAGCACACCGACTACAACGGCGGAAAAGCATTGCCCCTCGCCCTCCCCCATGCTATCTATGCGGCGCTGCGAGTACGTGAGGACGATCAACTAAAAATTGTTTCTGAAGACTTCCCGGAACTAAGCGTTCATAGCCTTTCTGAGTTAGCAAAAAACTATCCCGCTAGTGGCCCGGGTGCTTTTGTCGGGGGCGTGATCTTAGGTTTGGAGCAGGCACTCAATGATCGCGGCCAAAGCGAAAAAGCCCGAGAATTAGCACAGAAAATACCGGGGTTAGAAGTAGCGATAGCTTCTAGCGTTCCTTTAAGCGCCGGCCTGTCTTCTTCCGCCGCTTTAGAATGTGCGATCGCGGTGGGAATTGATGACCTTGCTTCGCTGAAGCTGGCAGACAGCTTTGAGGGAAGAAAACTACTGGTCGAGGCGGGAAAAATAGCTGAGAACCACTATGTGGGAGCCCCAACCGGAGGTCTGGATCAATCGGCCTCGATGCTGTGCGAAAAAGACTGCGTGCTAGAGCTAGATTGTGCCACTTGGCAAACCCGCTCGCACCCCTTCGACCTGCCGGCTCTCGGTCTATCCTTACTGGTGATAGATACTTGCACTTCCCATGATCTTGCGGACGGGCAATATGGAGCGCGCCGAGCAGCATGTGAGGAGGCTGCCCGGGTTCTGGGGGTAAAAGAACTTGGTGAGCTGGTACCGAAGAATATTGCACCCTCCGATAACCTGGCTGACTTAGAATCTGCAGACTATCCACCCTCTTGGGTTCAGCAACAGCTGGACAAATTAGAGGATGCGGAGCAAGTTTCACGAGTGCGCCATGTACTTACCGAGATTGCTCGCTGCCAGCGTCTCTGCGAACTTTTAGAGGCAGGAACTGATCTAAATGAATGGCGCAAACTGTTGGATGCTTCCCATGAATCTTTGCGACGTGACTACGAAGTTACCTGCAAAGAACTAGATGTTGCGGTGGATGCAGCCCGGAAGGCCGGCGCCTATGGAGCCAGGATGACCGGAGGAGGCTTTGGCGGGTGCGCGATTGCTTTGGTTAAGGATGACCAGGTAGAGGCAACGGCTCGCGCCGTGCTAGATACCTTCGCCAAAGCCAAATACAACCAGCCGCGATTCCTCTCGGTCTCGCCCTCATTCGCAGCTGGAAAAGTGGAATAAGAGCGGAATCCTCGCTCAGATATTAGTTTCTGCGCACCTTACGTGCTAATAAAGCTAAACCTGGTTAGAGGTGCCATTCCCGCTGTATACAGGGAAATATCGCCACCCAGTAATATATTTCGTTAAAAATAAGTTCCGCCGGGTGAAACCCTATTAGTTTTACCCGGCGGAACGTTACGGTTTAAAAATCAGCGGCTAACCCGACACTTTAGCTAGTGCCCGTTTGCAACTGGTCAGTCACCTTTCTCTGTTTCCTGGTCCTGGGAATCCGGGGTATCGCTATCTTCCACTTTCGGTAAGTTCTCTGCATCAGGGAGTTTCTCCGCATCGAGCTCAGCGAGCTTCAGACCAAGAGATTCTTTAGCACCAGAGCCCCCCATAGCGTGACCTTGTACTACCTTTTCGGCAGTACTCTCACTGGCGCTAACGCTAGGAACTGCGGCTTTAAGTGCCTGCGCATCCTGGTCATCAAGTTGCGCCCGCAACTGTTCGTTCTTCTTTTCCACGTCCAAGAAGAACAAGAGCACCAAGATCAAGAGGTTAGCAATCGTGGGTACCCACAGGTACATGAACTTAATCATTTGCAGGGCGGACTCAGCCTGCACCTTGGCACCGCCAACATAGCCACCTATCTCAAGCAACCAACCGGCGACTGCGGTACCTACCCCGCTGCCGACCTTGACACCTAAAGAAGAACAAGAGAACATCATGCCATCGATGCGTTTCTTAGCGCGCAAGAAGGTGTTCTCACTGATCTCAGCGATGAGAGCGTTAAGGGTTCCCTGCAACGGGCTCATGCCCAGGGAAGCTAATCCGGAGAAAAATAGCATCAGCGTGACTGAGCCCATCGACGCACCCAGAACTACCCCTAAGCGTCCGAGGACGGCCACTATGTAACCTACGATTGTAACCGGCTGCATCCTCCCGATCTTCGATACCACCAGTGGGGTTATCAGTAGCCCCACAATCAGAGGAATGTTAATGGCCCAGGCAAACACGCCCAGTAATTTAGCGTTACCCAGAATATAGGTCATGAAATAAATGCCCATATTTAGGGTGGCGGTGAAGAACTGCATCAAAATAAAGCAAACTACGATAATCACGTAGTAACGGTTACCCATCAGCTTCAACGCTTCCAGGAAGGTAACATCATCATCAGTCTTAGCTGCTTCCTCATCCCCCTCTGCCAATTCAGTGGGAGAAAGCTCTTTGACCGAGAACACCGCCAAGGTGTTAGACAAGATACCGATTATCGCGTAAATAATCGCCACATTTCTCCAGGCAGCCGCACCGCCACCCATTGCTTGCACTACGCTGACGGTGATGGTTTGAATCGTGAGATTAGTGCCAAAGGCGAACATGAAACGGATCGACCCCATCTGCACCCGCTCGGAGCGATTCTTAGTAATTAACGCGGTCAAGGCAGCATAGGCAATGTTATTTGCGGTGTAAAACACCGCATTCAACAGGGTATAAGCGATGAAGAACCAGGTGTATTGGGCGGTTTTACCCATAGAGGTGGGGATGGCATAAATCGCTATCAACATGGCGGCACAGCCAAAGAATGCGTAGAACATCCAAGGCCGTGCCTTACCCATTTTCGAATGGGTTTTGTCCATTAAGCGCCCAAAAATGATATCCGAGAAACCGTCGAAGAACTTCGACAGCATTATCAGGGTTCCTATGACTCCAGCGCTCAGTCCTAGGGTATCCGTAAGGTAAATCATTACGAACGCCGAAAGGAAAGCGTAGACCACGTTCCCGGCGATATCACCAGAGCCGTAACCTACTTTGTTGTACCACTTAAGGTATTTCTTTTCTTCCATGGGGTATCTTGTCCTTTGAATTAGTTGGAAAGACGGATAGTGAAAGAGAATTGGGTGGTCTCGAAATCAACCCGATATTTTTCCAGCAGTTTCGGTCCGCAGCTTTGCGAACCGATTCCTGCCATCAGGTGGTCCAGACACAAGATGGTGCTATCAGCTTCCGTTAACTGATAGTCGTGAGTTTTTTCGGTCAGTTCCTCCTGACTGAAGTGAGAAGCGTTGAAGGAATATGCTTCTGCGCTTGCTACTTCTACCGTTAGTTCTTCCCCGCAAAGACGCAGATAATCGCAGTCTGAGCGGGTTCCGTTTTCTTGCGGACGCAAATAGTTTTGGAACAAATCTCCCACCGAAGATTCAAAATATCCGTGCCAACTGGAGCGGCACTTGTCGACGTAGTTTTCGTGCGGACCCAGCCCTGCCCAAGTGGCTTGCTGTAGGGATTTATCTAGGAAGAAGCGCAGACCCAAGCGAGGCAGTTCTGGGAATTGGGTATCCCGGCACACCTTCGCGTTTACCTGTAAAACTCCGTCTGGCCTGATAATCCACTCCACATCGGCTTTCAGCATCGGCTGCAAGCTAGGTGACACCAGCGCCACTTTGGCGCCGATCACCGCGCCCCGGGCTTCATTATCAGCGCGAACCTCATAAGCGTGCGGGTAGGCACGGTCATAGCGCGCCCGCTCCCAGAGGGGACGAATATACATATCGTTATCGGTGGGAGCCCGCCAAATATTTATTTCAGCCGGCTGCTTTAATAGTTCTTTTCCACCTAGCTCAATCCCAGTCAGCATCCCGGTATGACGCGAGAAGCGGTAAGTGTAATCCTCACTAACAACGCATATTTCTAGGGGATCTTCCGTTATCTTAGCTGTGCCGTCTCCCTCGACATCCGCTTTTAATAGCTCCAGGGCGCGAGGAGTGTGCGGGCTGGGATTCTTGAGGGCGAACTCGTCAAACCCTAATGAATGTCCAGCTTCCAGGAACGCCATGGGGCGGGTCAGATAGGTTTCTACCCGCAGGTAGCAGCGTCCTTCCGCAGGCACTTCTAACCGCAAGGGAATCTCAACCGTTTCATGAGCGGGCAAATTGGGTACTTCCAAAGTGCCGCTTTCTTCCTGCCCGTCTACCACTTTTACCCAGCGTAAAGAGGTAAAATCGGCGGCGTTTAGGTGGTCGGCGGTATTAGTAACCAGCAGTTTTCCGCCTTCTTGATCATATTGACAGCGCAAAGGGCGATAGACATTCTTGGCTTCTAGCAGACCGATATGGGGCACGCGCTCTGGGGATACCAACCCGTCTACACAGAAGTTCCCATCGTGGGGATCTTCGCCGCTATCGCCACCGTAAAGCAGATGCCCTTCACTATCCCTTACGGCATGGTCACACCATTCCCAGATGAAACCGCCACACATGCGAGCATCGGAACGCACTTTGTCCCAGAACTCTTCTAGGTCGCCCGGACCGTTCCCCATGGCGTGGCAGTATTCGACTAAGAGGAAGGGTTTGTCCCCCAGCTTTGCCAGGTAATCGTCAATATCAGATAGCGGCGGATACATCCGCGCATACAGGTCAATATTTTGGTAGTCATATTTGCGGTCGGTAGACCGATAGAACGCGCTTTCGTAATGAGTTACCCGGCTGGGATCGAACTGCTTTGTCCAAGCCAAGCACTCTTCAAAAGTACATCCATAGGCGCATTCATTACCGGCTGACCAAGAAAACACGCTGGGACGATTCTTTTCCGAGTGCACACACAGCTGCATCCGATCCATCGTGGCCTCTATCCACTCGGGATTATTGGCTATCGGATGGTTCCAATGCTCCACAATATTTTCTTCAGATTCGTCCTGTAACAGACGGTTGCGAGTGCCGTGACTTTCATTGTCAGCCTCGCTCATTACATAAAATCCCGCCTGGTCACACAGGTGATAGAGCTGCGGGCAATTAGGATAGTGAGCGGTGCGGACTGCGTTGATGTTGTGCCGGCGCATCATCTGCAGATCCCGCTTAATATGCTCGATAGAAACTACCGGGCCGGAATCGGGGTCGCTGTCGTGGCGATTAACCCCCTTGATTTTGAGGGGGCTGCCATTGAACTTTAGAACCGCGTCCTCGATAGTAACTTCCCGCACCCCCACTTTTTCGGTAATAACTTCGGTCTCGCTGGTCATTACCAGGTCATATAGATAGGGTCGCCCGGATGCCACAGCCGAGGATTCTCGATAGTAAAGCGGGCGCAATGGGTATAGATGCCCTGCGGATCCTCAAAGGGTTCGAGGGCGCAGCTGGCAATCTCTCCTGCATTCCCACTGAGGGTGGCGGTAATGTCCAGCGCCTCGCCACTAAAGTTGGCACGCAAGGTGACTTCTGCCTGATCATCCTGCAAATCGGTAGTAACAAAATAATCATTTAGATGCGAGAGTGGCCGTTTCAACAGGTAAACGTCACGAATAATCCCGGAAGTGCGGAACTTATCTTGGTCTTCCAGGTAGGAGCCATCAGACCATTTGAAAACCAGTACCGCCAGGGTGTTTTCTCCCTCTGTTAGATACTCGGTGACATCAAAAGCCGACTGGGAGTGAGTTACTTGGGAATAACCGACGTATTTGCCATTCATCCACAGGTAGAAGCAGGAATCTACTCCTTCAAAAACCAAAGTGGCACCCGGAGCGTCCGGATCTTGTTCATAGTTAAAGGTGTAGCGATAGGCTCCGGCGGGATTGCTATGGGGAACATGCGGCGGATCAAAGGGGAAGGGATAGTTGATATTGGTGTATTGATGCTGATCGTAACCGTGATGCTGCCAGGAGCCAGGCACGGGAATCCTATCCGGTAGCGCCGCTGCCTCGGGGGCAAAAAAGTCGGC